>Ga0209344_10000617_pt1 | contig 57519 bp, 56 predicted proteins | sample Cruoilmetagenom6_FD_187293 | JGI IMG/M metagenome (GOLD analysis project Ga0209344, IMG submission 187293) | Oil polluted marine microbial communities from Coal Oil Point, Santa Barbara, California, USA - Santa Barbara Oil Seep Sample 6 (SPAdes)... | ecosystem: Environmental > Aquatic > Marine... | reverse complement strand
CTGACCCGGCTTGACGCGGCTGGCTGGTCTGATTATAGACACGCGACTTCCGATAAAGGCCTGCGGTCCTTTGGGTGAGCCTACAACTTGGCTCGGCCCGTCCGTTGGCGAAGAGATATAGGTGCAAAATGTCACGCAGCTGTGAATTGACCGGCAAGGCTGTACAGTCCGGAAACAATGTCAGTCACGCCAACAACCGGACCCGTCGCCGGTTTCTGCCGAACCTGTGCAACGTCACGCTGATTTCCGATGCTCTCGGCCAGCGCTACCGTCTGCGCATCTCGGCAAACGCTCTGCGCACTGTTGAGCATCGCGGCGGCCTCGACGCGTTCCTGGCCAAGGCCAAGGACGCCGAACTGTCGATGCGCGCTCGTCTGCTCAAGCGTCAGATCGCCAAGAAGATCGAAGAAAAAGCTGCTGCCTGATAAAGGCTGACGGTTTATCGTATATGAGGCGGGCCTTGGCCCGCCTTCATCTTTTTCAACTGGTGGCATCAACCCAGGATAAAAAAATGCGTATGACCCCTTCCGTGTATCCATTCATGGCCCTTATGGCCGCTGTCGTCGTGGCCTCGAACTATCTGGTTCAGTTCCCGGTCGATTACGCCATCGGCGCGCTCAATCTTGCTGATCTGCTGACATGGGGCGCCTTCACCTATCCGGTGGCGTTCCTGATCACCGATCTTGCCAATCGCCGCTTTGGCCCGGCTACAGCGCGTTTGGTGGTCTTTTCAGGCTTCATCATTGCTGTCGCCCTATCAATCTGGCTCGCCACTCCGCGCATCGCAATTGCCTCTGGATCTGCGTTTCTGCTGGCGCAATTGCTTGACGTGTCGGTCTTCGACCGGTTGCGCGACAAGGTCTGGTGGCTGCCGCCCCTGGTTTCGACCATCATCGGATCGAGCCTCGACACGCTGATCTTCTTCGGTCTGGCCTTCTCGCAAGCCGCCAACATCATTGGACCCGGCGATGCCTTCGCCAGCCAAGCAGCACCGCTGCTTGGCATCTTCGCCATGGAAGCACCACGCTGGCTTTCCTGGGCGCTCGGCGACCTTGCGGTCAAGCTGATCGTCGGATTGTCGATGCTGCTGCCCTACAGTGTCCTGATGCCGGTACTGGTGCCCCAGAGCCGCGCCTGAACCAAAAAGACCTGCTGGTTCCCGGATACTTGCTACTCTTCGCCACCGAGATAGCGAAACTCGAGAACCAGATTGCGCTGCAGGATGGAGTGGTTGTCGTCCGACACCAGCGTGACAAAAATCTGCCCCGCATCGTCCAGGCTGACATCCAGCCCTTCCATGTTGTCGATCTGGTTGCCGAAATCTGCTTCCAGCAGCACCGGGCCGTCAACCAGGTTCCCCGGACCCAGCCGGCTGCCATCGATGCGCCGGATCCGCATGCCGATGCCGCCGGCAATCGAGAACCGCCGCTCCAGCAACAGCAGATCGCCGTTGGGTAGAAAATCACCGTCGGTGATATCGTAAGGCGCATGCCGTTTGACGAAAAACACACCCTTCAGCGGTCCGGTCAGAACCGCCGCATAGATGTTGCCGGCGGGGTTCAGGCTTCGCTCCGAGACCACGACCACGTCGCTCGGCAGCGGTGACGTATCAGGCGCGACCATGATGGCTTCAGGCCCACGGTTGTTACGCAGCTCGTTAAGCGGGATCTCCAATGGCAGGGAGCCCAGAGGCCTTGAGCTGCCCGGCGCCTTGGTTGGATAGATATCGACCCGGCTCTGTCGCTCAAAACTGACCAGCACCTCGTCGCCACGCAGGGCAAGCCCCTCCGCATCAACCCGCCACTTCTGATTGGAGGGCTCACCATTGGCATCGAGCATCGGGGAGACCGAAAAATCCGTGACACCGGTCAGCGCACCGTCAGCCCCGCGTTCAAACCGCCCCGCGTACCAGAACCCCGTGTCCATCACGCCCAGGAAGCTTGTCCTGTCCTCAGACAGCCGGATGCCGGACATGGCCCCGAGCGCAGCACTCGGCGAACTCAGCTCTAGACCACCGACAAATTCGAAACCTCCAAACCGGGTCTCATCCGAGCCGACCTTGAAATGGTTGATCAATCGAGACTTGATCTGCAGTGTTTGATCATCTGCGCGAAGCGGCAGGACGGTGGAAACAGCCAACACCGACGCGAGGCTGACTACCAATGAGAGCCGCGCCATGGTCTGTCGCACGATCACGCCCGTTTGCGTCCGCGCCGTGCCTGCGGGTCGCCGGCCTCATCAGCAAACAGGGCCGCCAATTGCTCGGTCATCGCACCCGCCAACTCTTCCGCGTCGACAATCGTCACCGCACGGCGATAGTAGCGCGTGACATCATGACCGATACCGATAGCCAGCAGTTCAACCGGCGAACGCGTCTCGATTTCTTCGATCACTGCCCGCAGATGTCGCTCGAGATAATTGCCCGGATTGACCGACAACGTGGAATCATCAACCGGTGCACCATCGGAGATCATCATCAGGATCTTGCGCTGTTCGGGACGTCGCGACAGTCGCGAATGTGCCCAGATCAGCGCTTCGCCATCAATGTTTTCCTTGAGCAGGCCTTCACGCATCATCAGCCCGAGATTACGCCTGGCGCGACGCCAAGGCGCGTCAGCGGATTTGTAGATGATGTGGCGGAGATCGTTGAGACGACCCGGCGTTGCAGGCTTACCACCGGTCAGCCATTTCTCGCGGCTCTGTCCGCCCTTCCACGCCTTGGTGGTAAAGCCCAGCAGCTCCACCTTGACGCCGCTGCGTTCAAGCGTCCGCGCCAGAATATCGGCGCAGGTCGCAGCGACCGTGATCGGCCGGCCGCGCATGGAGCCCGAATTGTCGATCAGCAGCGTCACCACCGTATCGCGGAAATTCGTATCCCGCTCCATCTTGAATGACAAAGGCTGCATCGGATCGATGATCATCCGCGTCAGCCGTGCACTGTCGAGATAGCCTTCCTCGAGATCGAAATCCCAGGCCCGGTTCTGCTGCGCCATCAGCCGCCGTTGAAGCCGGTTGGCGAGACGTCCGACCACGCCCTGCAAATGCGCCAGCTGCTTATCCAGAAATGACCGCAGCCGATCGAGTTCAGCCTCGTCACACAGCTCTTCAGCCGAGATTTCTTCGTCGAACTCGGTGGTGAAAACGTGATAATCGACTTTTTCATTGAGATCACCGAAGGGATCGCTCGGCTTCCGGGTCTCGCCCGGCGTGTCGGCATCTTCGTCGCTGTCATCGATGGTGTCATCGTCGCCGGTTTCGGCGCCATCCATCTCGCCGGAATCCATTTGCTCGTCGGAGGTTTCGCTTTCCTCCGCCGGAGCGGCATCCGAGCCGGCTTCTTCCTGCGAGGACTGGTCATTGTCCTCCTCGCTGCGCGGCTGGTCCTCATCGGACACTTCGTCCTGTTCGTCCTGCTCGCTGTCGTCGTCGCCGTAGTCTTCAGCCATCTCCATGGCCGAGAGCATTTCGCGTACGACCTTGGCAAAGGCCTGCTGGTCTTCGAGCGAGCCTTCAAGCGTGTCGAGGACGTTGCCGGCCTTGTCTTCGATGAATTCGCGCCACAGCTCGACGACCTGACCTGCCGATTGCGGCGGCTTCCGGCCGGTCAGTTTCTCGCGCACCATCAGCGCCACCGCTTCTTCAAGCGGCGCATCTTCGCGCGCAACAATCCCCTGATAATTGGCCCGCTGATACTTGTCCTCGAGCATCGAGGTCAGATTGTCGCCAACTCCGGTCATCCGCCGCGCGCCGATGGATTCAACCCGCGCCTGCTCCACCGCATCATAAACGGCACGCGCATCAGCACCCTCGGGCGCCATCCGCATATGGACCGCATCATCATGGCAGGCTTTGCGCAGGGCCATGGAATCGCCCAGTCCCCGAGTGATGGAGAAATCGGCCTGCGTCGGCCGCTTCGGCAGATCCGGCAATCTGGCTCTGTCACCGGAGATTCCGGGACGGTCATTGCCGTATACAACCTCCAGCTCATGGTCGCCGGCAATCGCCCGCACGCAGCCGGTCAACGCCTGCCGAAACGGCTCGGCGTCAACGGTGCCGCTTGGTCTTGATCGCGAATTGTCGCCGCGTCCGGCCATGAAAATACCCGTCAGGCAGTTGCGCTGAGAACGATATTGGCGGCGCTTTCCTTCAACTCGACGCCGAACGCCCGTTGATAGTGTTCAGCCACCAGTGCACGCTCCAGCTCATCGCACTTGTTGAGGAAGGTCAGCCGGAAGGCAAAGGCCACATCACCGAAGATCGCGGCATTTTCCGCCCAGGTGATCACCGTCCGCGGGCTCATCACTGTCGACAGATCACCATTAATGAACGACGACCGGGTCATATCGGCCACCCGCACCATCTTCGAGACAGCGTCACGGCCCTCGCCCTCGGCAAAGTCCTTGACCTTGGCAGCGACGATATCGACTTCCTGATCATGCGGCAGATAGTTCAGCGTGGTGACGATCGACCAGCGGTCCATCTGGGCCTGGTTGATCTGCTGGGTGCCGTGATAGAGCCCGGTGGTGTCTCCCAGGCCGACCGTGTTGGCCGTGGCAAACAGCCGGAATGCCGGATGCGGCCTGATGACGCGGCTCTGGTCGAGCAACGTCAGGCGGCCCGACGATTCCAGCACGCGCTGAATCACGAACATCACATCCGGACGGCCTGCGTCGTACTCGTCAAACACCAGCGCAACATTGTGCTGGTAGGCCCAGGGCAGAATGCCGTCCTTGAATTCAGTGACCTGCATGCCTTCGCGGACAACAATCGCGTCCTTGCCGACAAGGTCGATACGGCTGACATGGCTGTCAAGATTGACGCGCACGCACGGCCAGTTGAGCCGGGCCGCAACCTGCTCGATATGGGTCGATTTGCCGGTACCGTGGTAGCCCGAGACCATCACCCGGCGATTGTGGGCAAAGCCTGCGAGGATCGCCAGAGTGGTGTCGCGGTCAAACAGATAATCCGGATCAAGGTCCGGCACATAAGCATCCCGCTCCTTGTAGGCTGGGACAGAGATGTCCGAATCGATGCCGAACACGTCGCGTACCTTGACGGTGGTGTCTGGAAGGTTGGTGATATCGAGGTCGATCTTGCTCATCATGTCTCCAAGGCCTGGCTAATCTGCCCGCGGGCCGTCTCTCCTGTCGGGTCCTGCTTAGACTGTTCGCTTAGCAGAAACCAGACTGCTTTAACAATTGGTAGGCCTGGATGACGGCCCGAAAACGGTCCTCGGAACCGCGGTCGCCGCCATTGGCATCGGGGTGGTGTTGCTTGACCAGTTCCTTGTAACGGGTCTTGATCTCTGTCGATGTCGCATTTGCGGCGAGACCGAGAGTATCAAACGCCTTTCCTTCCAGCGTCTTGACCTTGCGGGCCCGGGTCGGACGGTTGGGGCGGGTCTCGTTGAAAAACCCGTGTGGATCGCGCATCCGTGCCTGGGCACCAGCCGAGCCTGACTTGGCGGTCGACTGTGTTGGGCCGCTGGCAGCAGACCGGTCAACGCCCATTTTCCAGGTTGGCCGGTTCCCCGTCAGCGCCTCTTTCTGATAACGCGCGATTTCACCATCCGAAAGACCGGAAAAATAGTTGTAGCCCTTGTTGTATTCGCGCGCGTGATCGACGCAGAACATGAAGTACTGCCCTTCGGCATCACGTCCCACAGGAGCACGGTGAGTGCCGGGTTTGTTGCAGCCGTCCCACTGACATTCAGGCGCGGTCGGCTCAGCCGGCTTTGCGCCCTTGCGACGGACCCGGATGCGGTCAAAATATTTGGAATCCAGTTTCATAGCGACAATTATGGTGCTCTACAGGTTAGCGAACAAGGATTGACAAGGGTGATTCAAGCTGCGTACCCCGTCTCGACTTCGAATGCCACCATGCAAATCGCAACAGTCGAATTTTGTGACCGCGCACCCTACACCAGGAGCATCTTCATGTCCCGCCAGAACCGCATTGAAACAGCGCTGACTGAAAAATTCGCGCCCGAACGGCTAATCGTGATCAATGAAAGCCACCTTCATGCCGGCCATCATCATTCCGGCAGCGACCATCACGAGGCCTTCGACGGAACCGGAGAAACCCATTTCCGCATCCGCATCGTCTCACCCGCATTCACCGGCATGAGCCGCATTCAGCGCCACCGCGCCGTCAACGAACTTCTCAAGGATGAGCTTGATAGCGGCCTGCACGCGATGGCGGTCGAGGCATCAGCACCAGGCGAAACAACGCGCTGGTAAGAGCTGTCAGCAAATACGCCTTACTCAGGCCTTGTCCATCGGTCGGATTCTAAGCCGCGTGATCCGGTTGCGATCCCGCTTCATCACGATGAAACGCTTGCCGTGGAAGGTGAAAGCCTGCTTTTCCTCCGGGATGGTCTGGGATTCGTGAATCACCAACCCGGCCACCGTCGTCGCTTCGTCATCCGGCAACGACCAGTCAAGCGCCCGGTTGAGATCGCGAATCGGAACCGAACCGTCAACCACGATCGAGCCGTCGGCTTCCTGCCGCACGCCTTGGACCTCGGTATCATGCTCGTCGGCAATGTCGCCAACGATCTCCTCGAGAATGTCCTCAAGCGTCACCAGCCCTTCAACCTCGCCATACTCGTCGACGACAATGGCGATGTGAGCCTTGCGCCTCAAAAATGCGTTGAGCTGATCAGGCACACTGGTCGTGTCAGGCACGAACCAGGGCTTTTGTGCAATCTTGACCACATCCATCCGGTGCGGCTCGGTCGGGTTTTCGGCCAGCACCCGCAACACGTCCTTGGCATGAACGATCCCGATGATGTTGTCGGTCGAACCGCGCCAGATCGGCATCCGTGTGTAGGGGCTTTCGAGGACTGCACGGACATTTGTTTCCGGTGTCTCGTCAGCATTGAGCATCCGCATTGAGGTGCGGTGGATCATCACGTCCGACACTTCCAGCTCGCCCAGATCCAGCACACCACCCAGCCGGTCACGGTCAGCCTTGATCACGGATCCCTCGCGGTGCAGCAGATCCACCGCGCCGCGAATTTCCTCATGCGCCGACAGCATCGAGGTCTCGGACGCGAAGGTCACGCCGAACACCGCCATGATCTTGCGCACGATCCAGTTGATGAAGCTCGACATGGGACCGACCACGACGACAAAAGCCTTGACGATCGGCGCCACACCCATCGCAAAGCGGTCCGGCGTCGAAATCGCCCAGCTCTTGGGCAGCACTTCGGCAAAGATCACCAGCAGCAGGGTCATGGTCAGTGTGGCCACGGCCACGCCGGAATCGCCGAAAATCGACAGCAGCACGCTCGTTGCCAGCGCGGAGGCCAGAATATTGACCAGATTGTTGCCGATCAGCAGCGCGCCGATCAAGCGGTCCTTGCGCTCAATCAGCGTGTTGACCGTGCCGGCGCGCAGATCACCATTTGTCTCAAGCGAATGCATCCGGGCGCGTGAGGCGGCGGTCAGGGCAGTTTCGGAGCCTGAGAAAAAACCCGACAACCCGATCAGGGTCAGGATTGCCAGAATGGTCAGGCCGTGCTCAGCCAGGATTGCGCCAATTGTTTCGAAAATCATGATGCCCGCTTGCCCTCCAGGAATCGAGAAACTTCATCCACCGGCACATCATCGGCCACAAAGGATTGGCCAATGCCGCGCGTCAGGATGAAGGTCAACGCACCGCGACGAACTTTCTTGTCCTGCGCGATATGCTTCATCAATATATCGGTCGGCGGCAGCTCACCTTCAATATCCGACATCAGCGTTGGCAGCCCAACTTCCTTGAGGTGGTGGCTGACCCTTTTGGCATCATCCGGGCTGGCAAGGTTCATCCGGGCTGAAAACTCATGCGCCAGAACCATGCCGATCGCCACACCTTCCCCATGCACCAGTCGCCGTCCGTCGTAATCAGTCGCTGCTTCCAGCGCGTGCCCGAAGGTATGGCCAAGATTGAGAAGCGCCCGAACCCCGTGTTCGCGCTCATCGGCAGCCACCACATCCGCCTTCGCCTGACAACCCGTGGCGATCGCCCTGATCCGCGCTTCACCGCCGGAAAACACCTCACGCCAGTTATTCTCAAGCCACTCGAAAAACTCCGGCCGGTCGATCAGACCATACTTCGCCAGTTCGGCATAGCCGGCGCGGAATTCCCGGATCGGCAGCGTGTCGAGCACATCGGTATCTGCCAGCACCAGCTCGGGCTGATGAAACACGCCGATAAGATTCTTGCCATGCGATGAATTTATCCCGGTCTTGCCGCCAACCGAGGAATCCACCTGCGCCAGCAGGCTGGTCGGCACCTGGATGAACTTCATGCCGCGCCGCACGATACCCGCGGCAAAACCCGAAAGGTCACCGATCACGCCGCCGCCCAGGGCCAGCACCGCATCACCACGCTCCAGCCGCGCGCCAAGCACGTGATCGCAGACATGCACCAGCTCATCAAACCGCTTGGTTTTCTCCCCTGGCTCCAGCACCAGTGGTGCTGCCTCTATTCCGGCCGCTGTAAGACTTTCGAGCAAGGCGTCCAGATGCGCAGCCGCAACATTGCGGTCGGTCACAACAGCACATCGGATACCGGGATTGCGCGCTGCAATTTCAGCGCCCGCCTGGGCGATCAGCCCGGGTCCAATGACAATATCATAGCTGCGGTCTTCGAGATCTACTCGGACAGTTTCACGGGCAAGGGTTTGGGTCATGAAATGGGTACCGTATCCTGGCCTCTGTCCAGCCGCGCCAGCGCCATCACGGTCTCAGAGGCGATAATATCCTTGTCGTCATCCCGTGACGGCACTGTCACGTCGGCCTTGGCATAGACCGGGTAGCGCTGATCAAGAAGATCGGACAGCGTCTGCCGGGGGTTGGCCGTCTTCAGCAGCGGCCTAGAATCCCGCTTCGACACCCGCGCCCACAACACATCGAGATCGGCTTTGAGCCAAACCGACAGGCCGCTGTTAAGCACCATTGTCCGTGTGGTGTCATTCATGAACGCCCCGCCGCCGGTCGAGAGTACGCGCGGTCCGGTTTTCAGCAGCCGCTTGATCACCCGTGCCTCCAGAGCCCGAAACTCCGGCTCGCCATAAGCCTCGAAAAGTTCGGGAACCGTCATACGCGAGACGCGTTCGATTTCGTGATCGGAATCGACAAACGGGATTTCCAGCATCTGCGACACCAGCCGACCAATGGCCGATTTGCCGGCGCCCATCAGCCCGACAAACACCAGATTGCGTTGGCCGAGCACACGTCGTGCCGTCTCGATATCCTGTTCCGGCGCGATAGTCTGCGGTTCAGTCAACTGTCTCCCCCGCCCTTCGGGCCAATGATCCGCGCCTTCTATTGGCCATGTCCGGCGGCGCGTCAAGCGTGGCCCGGTTTCCGCAGCAAGCTTGAAACAGCGTGCGAGCTGCCGCATAACTGCTCTTCACCAGTTCGCCGGAGTGCCCATGCCATCCCTGTTTCGGTTTCTTTTTCTATGCGCCGTGCTTGCCGGCATTGTCTATGGCGCCATGTTCGCATTGATTATCTATGTTGAACCAGTGGATCGCGAGGTCACCGTGCGCGTCCCCACCGAAAAACTCAACAACTGACGGGACCCGGGTCACCTCATGCGCGATCTCAGCGCCGCCAATGCCGAAGCCTTCCTCGAAATGATGAGTGCGGAGCGTGGTGCCGCCGACAATACGCTCGAGGCCTATCGCCGCGACCTTGATGACGCATCTGATGTTCTCAAATCTCTTGGGACCACGCTGGTCAAAGCCCAGGCCGATGATATCCGCGGCGTGATCGGGGACTTGGCAGCCCGCGGCTTTTCACCGGCATCGCAGGCGCGGCGGCTTTCGGCCCTGCGGCAATTCTACAAGTTTCTCCACGCCGAAGGCCTGCGCGGTGACGATCCGACCGGCGTGATCGATTCACCGCGAAAAACCCGCGCTTTGCCAAAGGTACTCAGCATTGACGACGTCTCGCGTCTGCTCGCCCAGGCCGAAACCGACATAACAAAGGCCAAGGACGAGGAAGAGACAGCGCGGCGCATCCGTTTTCGCGCGCTGCTCGAATTGCTCTATGCCACAGGCATGCGGGTCAGCGAACTCGTCAGTCTGCCCTACCGGGTGCTTGCCGATGATGGCCGCTTTCTGATCATCCGCGGCAAGGGCGCCAAGGAACGCATGGTGCCGATGTCACGGCCTTCTCGCGCAGCTCTTGATGCCTGGCTGACGACGATCGGTGACGCTGCCGAAGAGGCTGGCTTCTTGTTCCCGGCGAATTCCGCAGAGGGGCATCTCTCGCGCCAGGTCTTTGCCCGCGAACTGAAAGAGCTTGCGGGCCGCGCAGGCATTCCCGTTGCAAAAGTCTCGCCGCATGTTCTTCGCCATGCCTTCGCCAGCCATTTGCTGGCAGGTGGCGCCGATCTGCGCGCGGTTCAGGAATTGCTCGGTCATGCCGATATTTCCACCACCCAAATCTACACCCACGTGCTCGACGAACGGCTGCGGCAATTGGTCAATGAACACCACCCCCTTGCAAAAGCCACAAAAAGTCGCGATTAAGCCCGCTCGCAACACGTCAAATGAAGGCGTGACAGAGATGTCGGACTAGGCTTGACTGGTTCTGGCGACGAGAAATGCGATGGCCCGCGTGGAAAAACTCAATGCACAATTATCTTGATTTCGAAAAACCGATCTCCGACCTGGAAGGCAAGATCCTCGAATTGAGGAAACTCGCCGGCGAGGATGAGAGCATCGATACAGGCGACGAAATTGCCCGGCTCGAAACCAGGGCCCGCGACGCCATGGCCGAAATCTACGGCAAGCTCAACCCATGGCAGAAGACCCAGGTTGCGCGCCATCCAGACCGACCGCATTTCAACAACTATGCCAAATCGTTGTTCGATGAATTCACACCGCTGGCAGGCGATCGCAAATTCGCTGAGGACGCCGCCATCCAGGCAGGTTTTGCCCGCTTCCGTGGCCAGCCGGTGGTCGTCATCGGCCAGGAAAAGGGCCACGACACCAAGACCCGGATCAAGCACAATTTCGGCTCTGCCCGTCCGGAAGGCTACCGCAAGGCCATCCGCATCATGGAAATGGCCGACCGGTTCCAGCTTCCCGTCATCACGCTCGTCGACACCGCCGGCGCCTATCCCGGCGTTGGCGCGGAAGAACGCGGCCAGGCTGAAGCCATCGCACGCTCTACTGAGACCTGCCTCAACCTCCGCGCCCCTTTGATCTCGATTGTCATCGGCGAAGGCGGGTCAGGCGGCGCAATCGCGATTGCCACCGGCAACAAGGTCTACATGCTCGAGCATTCGATCTATTCCGTGATCTCGCCCGAAGGCGCAGCGTCCATTCTCTGGCGCGACGCAACACGGGCACGCGATGCGGCCACCTCGATGAAAATCACCGCAGAAGATCTGCTCGAACTGGGCGTCATCGACGGCATCATTCCCGAACCGGTCGGTGGCGCCCACCGCGATCCTGAAAGCGTGATTTCACGTGCCGGCGACCTGATCGCGACTGCCCTGGAAGAGATGTCCGGCCGCTCGGGTGATGAATTGCGCGCTGACCGGCGCAAGAAATTCCTCGAGATCGGTCGACACATCGGTTGATCGCGCCCCATTCGGGCCACATTTGGGACGCCAATAAAGCCTCTGGCCGATCTAGCTAAGGATATCTGAAGGGCTTCCGATGGCGATGGATCGGACAGAGCAGGCCGCACGACGGCGGCTGCTTCGGCAGATAACCGGCGCCGCCGGCCAGATTCCTCGGAGCTGCACCAACGGTTTGGTAATGCTTCATGAACCATGTTTGTAGTAGTGTTGCGTTGAAATGCCCGGCCCGGGATCACCTCGAAGACGATCCGACAGGCCTTAGAACTTGCCACTGCAACGTCCAAGAGACCCCATGATTTCGACCCGTACGCTGCGTTTCATCCCTATTCTGCTTCTGGGCCTGACCGGATGCCAGGATGCGCTCGATTCCGTTTCCAACAAGGTCGAACACCCGCTGCCGTCCAGGCTCGTCAACAAGATGAAAGCCCAGGACATGAGCACGCGCTCGCCGATCATGATGCGGATTTTCAAGGAAGAGGGCGTTCTCGAGGTCTGGAAGCAGAAGGGCAACGGCCGTTACGACATCATTGCTTCTTACGAGATCTGCAAATGGTCAGGCGAACTCGGTCCCAAATTCAGGGAAGGCGACCGTCAGGCGCCCGAAGGCTATTACCGGATTTATCCGCACCAGATGAATCCGAATTCGAGCTATTACCTGTCTTTCAACATGGGCTACCCCAACAGCTACGACCGGTCCTACGGGCGCACCGGTTCCAATCTGATGGTTCATGGCGCCTGCTCTTCGGCCGGTTGCTACTCGATGACCGACGAACAGGTTCTGGAAATTTACGGCTTCGCCCGTGACGCCTTCAAGGGCGGTCAGGAATATTTCGTTGTCGAGGCACTGCCTTTCCGCATGACGCCCGAGAACATGGCGCGGCATCGCGACAATGAGCATTTTGAATTCTGGAAAATGCTGAAGGTCGGCTATGATCACTTTGAACTGACCAAGCGGCCGCCGAAGGTTGATGTCTGCGAGCGTCAGTATGTTTTCAACCAGATCCCCCAGATCGAAAACGCCAGTTTCCAGGCAAATGCGTCGTGTCCCCCGGCAAGTGTGCCAACCACATTGGCCTCGGCCTACTCGGCCTTCGAGAAAGACTGGAACCAGAACTTCATTGAGGCGGTTGCCAAATTCGACAACGAAGAAGCCAAGCAGATCGCCGCCACTGAAGCCCGCGCGCAAGCTGAGGCAAGGCGCGCCGAGCGTGAAGCTGAAAAGGCGGCCCGGATCGCGGCCAATGACGGGCAATCCGCTTCGGTCCCTGTTCTCAGCCTGTTTTCGACCGGGAACCCACTCAAGGCGCTGACGCCGGGTACGGCACCTGCATCTGCGCAGAACAGCGTCCCCGTCTCCACCGAAATGCCGACCACAGCGACAGCCACTGATACCGGCCAGAGCGCCCCGGCAACCGCTGGCGTCCCTGTGCCGACACCCAATCCGGCCATCCAGTCTCAGCTCGCCAATACCGGCCAGGCATCGCAGTCGGGTCAGTCGGAAAAGCCGTTCTGGAAAATCTGGAGCAAAAAGTGAGCGGCGATGACGAAAGCGCGCTGGATCTTCGCGGCCTGAAATGCCCGCTTCCCGTGCTCAAAACCCGCAAGCACATGCGCGATCTCGCCGCAGGCACGCGCATCCGCATCGAGACCACCGACCCGCTGGCCGTTATCGACGTGCCGCATTTCTGCCAAGAGGACGGTCATCAGTTGCTCGACAGCTCTGCGGTCGAGGGCGGGCACGTCTTTGTCATTGAAAAAGGCTGATTGACATCTGTTCCTAAAGCGCCGTGTATCCAACAGGACGCAAAGGTCGATCTAACACTTTGATTGAATGCATGTACGTAATCACTCAATTGAATCCAATTGAGTGCGACATGCATTAGCGCCGCGCCGGCACTCCCGGAATAGCCAGCGGATTGCCGGTCAGCGCCTCGCGGTCGGGGCGTCCGATACCCGGTACGTTGGCAAACGACGAGAACAGATCTGCAATAAAACCTTCCGGCATGTCGCGCGTAATCACCACCAGCCTGGTCTCCTCGCTCGCCCCTTCCGGCCATGCCTGCAGCCGTACCGGCTCGGACATAAGCGCCTGGACCGCGTGCAGGACAAGCGGCCGTGACGGATCATCCGACAGCTTGATGATACCCTTCATCCGCAAAAGGTTCGGCCCGTGCGCCGAGCGCACCAGATCCAGAAACATCGCCAGCGCCTCAGGCGAGATCGCCGTGTCGAACTTCAGCGAATCCGACCGGATGTGATGATCGTGACGGTTCACATCATGCGTGTGGTCGTGAACGTGACCATGCTCCTCATGACCATGATGATCAGGATCCGAATTCAACCAGCGGGTCACGTCAAGGCTTCGGTGAACTGGATCATAGGCGCCGGTGTCAAACAGGCTTCGCGCACTGAGATCCGGATCATTGGAATTCACCACCCTCGCCAGCGGATTGAGCGCATCCAGTTCCAGGCGCAGGGCGTCGCAATCCCCGGCAAGAGCGGCTTTCGAAATCACCAGCGTATCAGCCACTGCCACCTGCCGCCGCGCTTCCTCGTGGCCTTCCAGCGTCGCAATGCCATTGACCGCATCGACAACCGTCACCAGCCCTTCGAGCCGGTAGGATTGGCCAAGTGCCGGGTGTCCAATCACCGACTGCATCACCGGCACCGGATCAGCCAGCCCCGTGGTCTCGATCACCACCCGTGAAAACGGCCTGATCTTTCCGGTCTGCATCCGGTCCATCAGATCAGCCAGCGTATCCACCAGCTCGCCACGCACCGTGCAGCAAAGGCATCCGTCCGACAGTTCGATCACCCCGTCGCCGGAACTTTCAACCAGCAGATGATCGATCCCCACATCACCGAACTCATTGATGATCAAGGCCGCATCGCTGAGCCATGGATCCCCGACAAGCCGGTTGAGCAGTGTCGTTTTTCCCGCTCCGAGAAATCCGGTCAGGATCGACACAGGCACACCGCTTGGGGCGCTCCAGGCGCGCTCGGGTTGGCTCTCCGCAGTCATTTTATAGGCTCTCTCGAGATCAGATTTCTGGGCGTGGAACCGGAACCGGCACAGCGGCCCGCAGCGGAAGCATCTCGGCCGCATTCGCAGAAGACGTGAATGCCGATGCGGCAAAGGGCTCAACCTGCCCCGCCAGCAGCCCGCCGGGGCGCGGCACGGGAATGGGAACCCGTGACAGCGCGATTTCCATACTTGCCCGGGGCAGCCCGGCCGGCGCCTGCACCAACCGCGGTTCACGCGTCATTTTCGCAAGATAAGGCGAGTTGAGCACCATCTTGCCTTCGACATCGCGTCCTTCATAGCGGGCCGCACGGGCCTTCGCATTGCAGATCTCGCCGGAAATGTCGGCCACACGATCACGGTCCTCGCCATAGGGGGCGAGGGCCTGCAAGCTGGCGCCACCCCAGGCCGTCGTCGTCAGTGCTTTGTGCAACAGCCGCGCGGATTCCTCTGCCCGCGTCTCTTGCGAAGGCGCACCGAGCACAACACTGACCACGGTCTTCCCGTTGCGTGTTGCCGATGAAACCTGGTTGAATCCCGAGGCGCAGATGAACCCGGTTTTCATACCGTCAGCATTGGCAAAACGGCCGACCAGCAGATTGTAATTGGTGTAGCTTTTCTTGCCGGTGGTAAAACCTTCATAGGCGAAATAATGCGCAAATTCGGGAAACTCGCGCCTCAGCGCAACCGCCAGAAGTGCCATGTCGCGCGCGGTCGTGTACTGCCCGTCGCCGGGCAAGCCGTGCGGATTGACGAACCGCGTGGAACTCATCCCCAGCTGTCTGGCGGCAGCATTCATGTCGGCGACAAAAGCTTCCTCTGTCCCGGACACCGCCTCACCGATTGCAACAGCGACATCATTGGCCGATTTGACCATCAGGTATTTCAGTGCTGAATCGAGCGGGAACCGCTCTCCGGGCTTGAAATACATCTTGCTCGGCGGCTCCTTGGCCGCATGAACCGTCATGGTCACCGGGGTCTGCAGGTTCATCTGACCGGCTTTGACCGCCTTGAAGACCACATAGATGGTCATCAGCTTCGTCAGCGATGCCGGATACCAGCGTTGAAACGCCTCATCATGTTCGATCACCCGGCCGGAACTGACGTCCACCGCGATCAATGGATTGGCTGCTGCGCCACTGGAAAACACTGCTGCAAACACCGCAACTGCCGCTCCAGCGGCCATTCGACGAGATTGTAACTTCAAGCTCATTCCAGGCTTCCGATTTTCCAGTGTTTGCAACGGCGTCTCGATACATTTCGAACGCTCGACGTTATGTTCGCGCTCGCTAATGCGCCGCTTTTTACTCGTCAGGCTCCCCTACTTAGCCTATATGGCAGTCAGATGGCAAAAGGCGACACCAAGTTTTACCCGTTTGCCCGACATCACAATCACCAAGCCACAGAGGTGTAAAATGCAGCTTGTCGAAGAAGTTGTCTCCATGAAGGATGAAGTCGCGGAATGGCGCCGGACGCTTCACGCGGATCCCGAACTGCTGTTTGACGTGCACAACACAGCCGCCTTCGTCGCCGACAAGCTCAAATCATTCGGATGCGACGACGTCGTCACCGGCATCGGCCGCACCGGCGTGGTCGGCATCATCCACGGTCGTCCCGGCGGCAATGGTCCGGCCATCGGCCTGCGCGCCGACATGGACGCCCTGCCGATCAACGAGATCACCGGTGCACCCTGGGCATCGCGCACGCCGGGCAAGATGCATGCCTGCGGTCATGACGGCCACACCGCCATGCTGCTGGGTGCAGCGCGTCATCTCGCCGCCACCCGCAATTTCACCGGCTCCGTTGCCGTGATCTTCCAGCCAGCTGAAGAAGGCGGCGGCGGCGGCCGTGAAATGGTCAATGACGGCATGATGGACCGCTTTGGCATCACCAAGGTTTTCGGCATGCACAATCTGCCGGGCCTGCCGGTCGGCGAGTTCGCCATCTGCAAGGGCCCGATCATGGCCGCGACCGACATCTTTGATGTCACCATCAAGGGCCTTGGCGGCCACGCCGCCATGCCGCATCAGACCGTCGATCCGATTGTTGCTGCCTCTGCGATTGTCACCGCGCTGCAGTCGATCGCCTCGCGCAATGCAGATCCGCTTGCCTCGCTGGTGGTCTCGGTCACCAAGTTCATCGCCGGATCGGCCTACAACATCATCCCCGAATCCGTGGAGATGGCCGGTACCGTCCGCACCCTGTCGCCGGAAATGCGTGACATGGCTGAAACCCGGATCGGCGAGATCGTGCGCAATGTCGCCGCAGCCCACGGCGCCGAAGGCAGCTTCAACTACATCCGCAATTATCCGGTGACCTTCAACCATTCCGACGAGACCGATTTCGCCGCCGACATCGCCGAAAGCGTCGCAGGTAGCGGCAAGGTCGAGCGCAAGCAGCCGCCGACCATGGGCGGTGAGGATTTCTCCTTCATGCTCGAAGCCCGCCCCGGCGCCTTCATCTTCATGGGCAATGGCGACACCGCAAGCCTGCACCACCCGGCCTACGACTTCAACGACGACGCGATTCCCGTCGGCGTCTCCTACTGGGTCAATCTGGCCGAAAAGGCGCTCGCCGCCTGATCGGCGATCTCCCGCCGGAACTTCATAACCGGGCGGTTCTTCGTATTGAAGAACCGCCCGGTTTTCTGTATGCACACTTTCGCGTGGTCCCGTAGCTCAGGGGATAGAGCACAGGATTCCTAATCCTGGGGTCGAAGGTTCGAATCCTTCCGGGATCACCACCCTCCTAACGATTCTCTCCGCTCTCACTACGACTGATATCTCACGCTGGCACCACCTCACCCCGCCGGGCCCGGGACTTGAGCAGGATCATCACCATGATGCCGATGTTGAGGAAGTTCCAGGCGATGCCGTTCAGGAACGCGGCCTGGTAGGAACCGGTCATGTCGTAGATCCAGCCCGACATCCAGCCGCCGAGCGCCATGCCGATAATGGTGGCCATGATGACGAAACCGACCCGCGCGCCGGCTTCCTTGGCCGGAAGATATTCGCGCACAACCAGCGCATAGCTCGGCACGATCCCGCCCTGTGACAGGCCAAAGATCAGGCTGACGATATAAAGCGGCGCCAACCCGTCAAACGGCAGATATAGAAACAGCGCGATACATTGCAGCGTCGACCCGATCAGCAGCGTGATCACCCCGCCCAGCCGGTCGGCGACGAGCCCCGAGATCAGCCGCGAGACGACCCCGCCCATCAGCATAAGCGACAGCATCTCGGCGCCCACCGTCGGGCCGTAGCCGAGATCGGCGCAGTAGGAGACGATGTGGACCTGCGGCATCGACATCGCCACGCAGCAGCCGATCCCGGCAAGACCCAGCATCCATTGCAGCGCTGTCGGTGAAAACCGCACCGAACGCGCATTGCTCAGCGACAACCTGTTGGCATATGCCGTTGCTTCTTCAGGAACACGGGTTCTCAACAGCAGCGACAGCGGAACCATCAGCACCACCGGTACAATGGCCAGAACCAGATAGGCCGTGCGCCAGCCATGTTCGCTCAACACGCCGCTCAACAGCAGCGGCCAGATTGCGCCCGAGAGGTAATTTCCGCTGGCCGCAATCGCCACGGCAATGCCGCGCCGCCGGTAAAACCAGTGCGAGATATCGGCAATCAGCGGGCCGAACCCCACAGCTGTACCGAACCCGATGATGAACTGCATCAACGACAAAGCGACGATAGAATCGCTGACCGCCGCAAGCCCGAAGCCCGCCGCCATCGTCAGCGCTGAGCCGATCAGCGCGATCGTGACGCCAAACCGGTCGACCGCCCGTCCGATCACCAGATTTCCGAGCGCAAATCCGATCATCGTCAGGGTATAGGGCAGCGACGCATCGGCGCGCGCGACGCCAAATTCCGCCTGCACCGCCGGCATGATGACAATGATCGACCACATGCCGACATTGCCGAGCACGGCAATCGCCAAGGTTATGCCAAGCCGCGTCCAGGAATAGCGGCTGTCGAGGGTTTCAGACTCACTCATGCCGGCCAATTTATGGTGCAAAATGATGATTGTATAGGCAAATGCGCGACGCGACGCGCGCGCCAATCTTCCGGGTCTCGGTGCGATTGGAAATTGCCACTTGGCTCCGGCATCTGTACTGCTTGCCACATGATTGACCGTGGGAGAGGACACCAGACATGAAAACATCGATTGCATTGCTCGGCACCGGATTGATGGGCCTGCCAATGGCACGGCGTCTGCTTGGTGCAGGCCATCAGCTGACGGTCTGGAACCGGGATCAGTCGAAGGCCCGGCCGCTTGAGGCTGAAGGAGCCCATCTTGCGGCAAGTGCTGCCGAGGCGGTGAAGGACGCAACCCACGTCATCACCATGCTGACCGATGGCGATATCGTGGAAAATGTTTTGTTCGCATCCGGCGTCGCCGAGGCCCTGAGCCGCGGCGCAATCGTGATCGACATGAGCTCGATTCAGCCGCGCCAGGCCCGCGACCATGCCGAACGGCTGACCGCACTGGGCGTATCTCACCTCGATGCTCCGGTCAGCGGCGGCACCGGTGGCGCGGAAGCCGGAACGCTGGCAATCATGGCTGGCGGCGACGCGCAGGTGTTCGAGAATTCTAAAGCCGTCCTGGAGCCCATCGGTCGCGCCATCCGCGTCGGTCCCAGCGGTGCGGGCCAGCTCGCCAAGCTCGCCAACCAGGCAATCGTCGCCATCGCCATCGGCGCGGTCTCGGAAGCAACGCTTCTGGTCTCCGAAGGTGGCGGCGACCTGACCGCGTTTCGCGCAGCCCTTGCCGGGGGGTTTGCAGATTCAACGATCCTGCAGGTACATGGACAGCGGATGCAGGAAGACGATTTCGTTGCCCGCGGCCGTGCTTCGGTGCAGATCAAGGATCTCGACAATGTCCTGATCGAGGCGCGCGACCTCGGCATCAAACTGCCGATGGTCGAGGCCGTGCGCGATCGCTTCGTGCGACTGGTCGAGGAGCTCGACGGCGGCAATCTTGACCATTCCGCACTGTTCGTCGAATTGCTCGATCTCAACGGGCGGGCTAGAACGAAACTCGGCTGACCACACCCGAAAGCAATAGCCGCACATGAGATAAAGACGGCAAGACGTGCTGCCGTCGTTCGAAAGCCCGGATTGCAGGCATTGACGGCGAATTCGCCGCAAACTCAGAGCCCGACAGTAAAGTATGAGCAGCAGCCCAGTGACACGAAAACGCCGCATCTCGATCCTTGGCTCCACCGGCTCCATTGGCTGCAACACGCTCGATGTGATGGCCCATCTGGGTGGCCGAGAGACGTTTGAAGTTCCTGCCATCACAGGCATGGGAAACATCGAGCTGCTGGCCACCCAGGCCCGGCAGACCGGCGCGAAATTTGCCGTCACGGCTGATTCCGACCGCTATGACGATCTCAAATCCGCGCTTGCCGGCACCGGCATCGAAGTGGGCGCAGGGCCCTCCGCGCTGATCGAGGCTGGCGCCCGCGAGACCGATCTTCTGATGGCGGGCATTGTCGGCATTGCAGGCCTGGCCCCAACGCTGGCAGCTGTGACCCAAGGCGCGGACATAGCGCTTGCCAACAAGGAGTGCCTGGTCTCCGCTGGCGATTTGTTTCAGGAGGCCATCGCCAAGGGCGGCGGCAAGCTGCTGCCGGTCGACAGCGAGCACAATGCTATCTTTCAGGTGCTTGAGCAGGATCAGCGCCACGCTGTCGACCGCATCATCCTGACCGCGTCCGGCGGCCCGTTCCGCGATTACAGCCGCGACCAGATGGCCGCAGTCACACCTGAAACCGCCGCAGCGCATCCCAACTGGTCGATGGGTCTGAAGATTTCCATCGACAGCGCCTCGATGTTCAACAAGGCGCTCGAAATGATCGAGGCGCGGCATCTGTTCGGCATGCGCCCGGAGCAGATCGAAGTCATCGTGCATCCGCAATCGATCATCCATTCGATGGTCGGCTACACCGACGGCTCCGTGCTGGCCCAGCTCGGCGCGCCTGATATGCGCCACGCCATCGGCTACGCCATCGCCCATCCAAGGCGGACCAGCCTGCCGGTCGAACGGCTGGATTTTGCCAAGCTGGCCAAGCTCGAGTTCTACGCCCCTGACGAGACCCGCTTCCCGGCTCTCGGCCTCGCCCGCATCGCCATGCAGCGTGGTGGACTTCAAGGCGCGGTGCTCAACGGCGCCAAGGAGATTGCGCTCGAGGCCTTTATCGCTGGCCAGCTTGGCTTTCTCGAAATGGCCGACATCGTCGCCGCCACGATGGACAAGCTCGATGATGGCCGCGTGGCCCGGACCATCGAAGATGTCTTCGAAACGGATCGCGATGCGCGTGGCGTAGCGGCTTTGCTCATCGACAAACCTGCCTGACCCGCATCAAAAAGGGCGGCCCCAAAGGACCGCCCCGAAGGCAACATTGCCGTTTCAGGCTGCGCGTCAGCCCGCAGCGGCAACCGCACGCTTGGCCATCACCTTGACCAGATTGGCCCGGTAGGCTGACGAGGCGTGAATATCCGCCATCAGGTCGGAATCATCGACCGTGATGCCGTCAAGCGCCCCGGCGGAGAAGTTCGACGCCAGCGCCTGTTCCATGCCCTCATGCCGGAACACGCCGTCCGAACCGGCGCCGGTGACAGCCACCCGAACCGATCCATCGCCATGCTTGGCGACGAACACGCCGGTCATTGCATAGCGCGAGGCCGGGTTGGGGAACTTGGCATAACCACACTTGGATGGCGCGGTAATTTCCACCGCCACCACCAGTTCGCCGTCATCAAGCGCCGTGTCAAACATGCCGGTGAAGAAATCATCGGCAGAGATCGAGCGCTTGTTGGTAACGATAGTGGCGTTGAGCGCCATAAGTCCCGCCGGATAATCCGCCGCCGGGTCGTTGTTGGCGATTGATCCGCCGATCGTGCCCATGTGCCGGACATGCGGATCGCCGATATGAGCCGCCAGATGGGCGAGCCCCGGGCAGGCGCTCGCGACCTCCGACGAGCTGGCAACGTCTGCATGCGGTGTCGCCGCTCCGATGCGGATCGAACCGCCGCTGACCGAGATCCCCTTCATCGACGCGATATGGCGAAGATCAACAAGATCCGAAGGAGCGGCCAGCCGCTGCTTCATGGTCGGAAGCAGGGTCTGCCCGCCGGAGATGTACTTGGCTTCGTCATTTGACGTCGCCAGCTTGACTGCGTCCTCGACCGAGGAGGCGCGGTGATAATTGGTTGCATACATGATGTCTGCCTCCCTTTCCTATTGTGCCGATGCGAGCGCTGCCCAGACCCGCTGAGGGGTCGCGGGCATCGTCAGGTCATTGGTGCCGATTGCGTCGGTGATGGCATTGATCAGCGCTGGTGGAGATCCGATCGCGCCGGCCTCGCCGCAGCCCTTGATGCCAAGCGGATTGCCCGGACATGGCGTGGTCTGGTGCGAGACGTTGAACGATGGCAGATCGTCGGCGCGCGGCATGGTGTAATCCATGTAGCTTGCCGTCAGCAACTGACCGGTTTCTGCATCATAATGCGTGCCTTCGAGCAGCGCCTGGCCGATGCCTTGCGCCACCCCGCCATGCACCTGCCCCTCGACGATCATCGGATTGATGATGTTGCCGAAATCATCGGCGGCCACGAACTGGATGACTTCGGTCTTGCCCGTCTCGGGATCAACCTCGACTTCGCAGATGTAGCATCCGGCCGGGAATGTGAAGTTGGACGGATCGTAGAACGCGCCTTCCTTCAGGCCCGGCTCCATGCCTTCGGGCATGTTGTGCGCGGTGTAGGCGGCAAGCGCCATCTGGAACCACGGCACGCTCTTGTCGGTGCCTGCGACCTTGAGCTCGCCATTCTCGATGACGATATCGCTTTCATCGGCTTCCATCAGGTGCGCGGCCAGTTTCTTGGCCTTGAGTTCCACCTTGTCGAGCGCCTTGACGATCGCCGACATGCCGACGGCACCCGAACGCGAGCCATAAGTGCCCATGCCCATCTGCACCTTGTCGGTGTCACCATGAACGATGGAGACTGTATCGAGACCAACGCCAAAGCGTTCCGCGACCAGCTGGGCAAAGGTGGTTTCATGGCCCTGGCCATGGCTGTGCGATCCGGTCAGCACTTCGATCGTGCCCACCGCATTGACCCGCACTTCAGCAGATTCCCACAGCCCGACTCCGGCGCCAAGCGATCCAACCGCAGCCGACGGCGCAATACCGCAGGCTTCAATGTAGCAGCTCATGCCGATACCGCGCAGCTTGCCGCGGCTCTTGGCTTCGGCCTTGCGCGCTTCGAAACCGGCATAGTCGGAAGCTTCCATGGCGGCGTTAAGCGACGCTTCGAAATCACCCGTGTCGTAGCACATGATCACCGGGGTCTGATGCGGGAATTCGCGCACGAAGTTGGTCTTGCGCAATTCCGCCGGCGAGATCCCGAGTTCGCGCGCCGCCGTTTCCATTGTCCGTTCGACCAGATAGGTGGCCTCCGGACGGCCGGCGCCGCGATAGGCATCCACCGGCACGGTGTTGGTATAGACCGTGCGCACATTGGCATGGATGTTCGGGATGTTGTACTGGCCCGACAAGAGCGTCGCGTAGAGATAGGTCGGAACGGAACTCGAAAACAGCGACATGTAGGCGCCGAGATTGGCGATCGTGTCGACCTTGAAGCCCGTGATCCTGTTGTCGGCATCAAACGCCATCTTCACCGTCGAGACATGGTCGCGGCCATGCGCATCGGTCAGGAAGGCCTCGGTGCGGTCGGACGTCCACTTGACCGGAACGCCGGTGCGCTTGGAGGCCCAAAGGCAGACGATTTCTTCGGGGTAGATATAGATCTTCGAACCGAAGCCACCGCCCACATCCGGCGCGATCACCCGAAGCTTGTTTTCAGGCGCCACATTGTAGAACGCGCTCAGCACCAGCCGTGCCACATGCGGGTTCTGCGAGGTGGTCCACAGCGTGTAGTGGTCTTCGCCCTCGTCATAGACACCAAGTGCTGCACGCGGCTCCATCGGGTTGGGAACCAGACGGTTGTTGACGATCTTCATTTCGGTAACATGCGCAGCCGAGGCAATTGCCGCATCGGTTGCCCCGCCATCGCCGATTTCCCAGTCAAAAATCTGGTTGTTCTTGGCTTCCGGATGGATCTGCGGCGCGCCGTCCTTGAGCGCCTCGACCGCCGATGTCACCACCGGCAATTCCTCGTAGTCGATGACCACGGCCTCGGCCGCGTCGCGTGCCTGTGCCTTGGTGTCAGCCACCACGATGAGCACCGCATCACCGACATAGCGCACGGTATCCTGCGCCAGCGGGCGCCAGGCACCCATGTTCATCGGCGAGCCATCCTTTGAATGGATCATCCAGCCGCAAATGATATTGCCGACCGCGTCTTCGGCCAGCTGGTTACCATTGAGAATACCGATTACACCCGGCATTTTCTCGGCTTCTGAAACATCGATGTTCTTGATCTTCGCATGCGCGTGCGGCGAACGGACGAAATGCGCCTGCTTCATGCCCGGCACAATCATGTCGTCGGTATATTTGCCCTTGCCGGTAATGAACCGCTTGTCTTCCTTACGCGCCACGCGGGCGCCGATGCCTTCCATTCCCATGTCTCAAACTCCTCCGGTTGGGTGATGGAGAAAAGCCGGTGCGGGATGTGTCGGCTGCATTGCCGGATCTAAATCCAGGGCTGACAAACAAGCCGGATTTCAAATCCGGCAACAGCCCTTCAGATTCCTGATCCTTTCATCGCCTCTCGATCATCCGCAAGTCCTCAGCCTTTCGCCACTGCCTGTTCAGGCATGACTATTCCGCTGCGACCTTTGCTCCATCGCCCATCTTGGACGCGGCATCGAGCACTGCCTTGACGATGTTATGGTAGCCCGTGCAGCGGCAGATATTGCCTTCGAGTTCTGCGCGGACGGTTTTCTCGTCCAGTTGACCACCATGCCGCTCAATCATGTCGACAGCCGACATGATCATGCCCGGTGTGCAGAAACCGCACTGCAGGCCGTGGTGCTCACGAAACGCCGCCTGCACCGGGTGCAACTCGCCACCTGACGCCAGGCCTTCAATCGTCACAACCTCCGATCCGTCCGCCTGCGCAGCCAGAATTGTGCACGATTTGATCGCCTTTCCGTCGACGTGAACCACACAGGCCCCGCACTGGGACGTGTCGCATCCGACATGCGTTCCCGTCAGCCCGAGATTTTCCCGGATGAATTGAACCAGAAGAGTCCGGTCCTCGCATTGGCCGGAAACGGAACGCCCGTTCACGGTCATTGATACATTCGCCATAAAATTCCTCCCTGGGGTGTACAGACCTCACTCACCCTGGAGGCATCATTTTCCTTTTTTTGAAAAGGATCAACCGCTAAACTCGGTTTTATCTTCAACGGCAGGCGTCGGCCGTCTGGGCTTGTATGCGCATGTCGCCGACGCAGGCATACCAGGCAGGTCGAGACAGAAATCAGGCCATAGCTGAACCACCTACAGCACAGAGTTGCTTCGAAGCACTGCAAAGCCTGCATTTGCCGGGCAATCTGTCTGCAGAAATCGGTTGCCGCCATGTGCATTGCGATTTATGAACTGACCGGACGGTCGGTTAATCACATTGCTCGTCGTGGGAGAAACCTATCCAAAAGACTAAGACCGCCATTCCGGGGCAAGCTTTCCGATGCTACTTGGACATGGCATAAACTTTGCGCAGCACCGGCCATGCATTCCTGAGCGCCGACCGCTATGCAGTTACAAAAAATACCCCTAGTTTCCGGGGGAGCCGATATTTTGACCGGCAAGATCAATCTGGGAGGATCACATGAAGAAACGTCATTTCCTGAAATCCGCTGCAGTCGCAGCACTCGCCCTGTCCGCAATGGGCGCCTCGTCACTCGGCGCTGCCGCACAGGAAGTCACCCTGCGCATGCACCAGTTCCTGCCTGCACAGGCCAATGTGCCTGCTGGCATTCTCATTCCGTGGGCTGAAAAGATCGGTACGGAATCGGGTGGCCGCATCAAGGTCGAAGTCTTCTCCGCAATGTCGCTCGGCGGCACCCCCCCGCAGCTGATGGACCAGGCGCGCGACGGTGTTGTCGACATCGTCTGGACCCTGCCGGGCTACACGCCGGGCCGCTTCCCGAGCGTCGAAGTGTTCGAGCTTCCCTTCACCATGACCAACGCGGAAGCCACATCCCGCGCCTACTGGGAACTGTTCAAGTCCGACATGGAAGAAACCGAATTCAAGGGCGTCAAGATTCTCGGCGCCTGGGTCCACGGCCCCGGCGTCATCCACTCCAAGGGCGAAGGCATCCGCAAGCTCGAAGACATGCAGGGCAAGAAGATGCGCGGCCCGACCCGTGTCATCAACGGCCTGCTTGCTGAACTCGGCGCCGAACCGGTTGGCATGCCTGTACCGGCCATTCCCGAAGCCCTCTCCAAGGGCGTGATCGACGGAACCGTTATCCCGTGGGAAGTCACTCCGGCGCTCAAGGTTGCGGAACTCGTGGACACCCACACAGAGTTCTCCGGTGATACCGCGCTCTATACTGCTGCTTTCGTTCTGGCGATGAACCAGGCCAAATACGACAGCATGCCTGACGATCTCAAGAAGATCCTCGACGACAACACCGGTGCGGATTTCTCCGCCTATGCCGGCAAGACCATGGAAGGTTTTGATGCCAGCGGCCGCGCAATCGCCGAAGCCACGGACAACGAAATCATTGTCCTGGACGAAGCCGAAGTAGCCCGCTGGAAGTCGGCCGCCGAAATCGTGCTCGACAACTGGTTCGAGGAGATGGACGACAAGGGCATCGACGGCGAAGCGCTGTACGAAAAAGCCCAGGACCTGATCGCAAAAAACACCAAGTAACGCGATCAACCGCCAAAAGCCGGCGGGGTCAGCCTGAGAAGGGCAATCCCGCCGGGATACATCTGACTGAGACATGCTGTAGGATTCGCAGTCCGGATCTGCATTGTTCAGGAAGACCGTCAGTTTCGCCTTTTGCAAGTTTGACCCTTCGGTCATGAGCCAGGTCCGGTTCCGACCTGACACCAGCAGCTAACCGCTTTCGCAGCCACACCCGGGAGATTTCAAATGTTTGACCGCATTGACCGCCTGATGCGGTCTCTCGCAGCTCTCCTGGCTATACTGGGTGGACTGGCACTGATTGCAGTGATCCTGGCAACAGTGATGTCGGTTTCGGGACGGGCCCTGCTTTGGGCCGGGCTGGGGCCGATCCGGGGCGACTTCGAACTGGTAGAACTCGGAACCGGGTTTGCCGTCTTTGCATTCCTGCCCTGGGTCCAGATTAACAGGCAGCATGCATCGGTCGAAATTCTGACCATGCACCTTGGCTCTGCGGCCAACAGGGTGATCGACGTAATCTCTGATCTTCTGATGCTTGCCATTGCCCTGCTCCTGACCTGGAAACACTGGGCCGGCACACTTGATAAATTCGCCTATGGCGAAACCACCTTCATCATCCAGTATCCGATTTGGTGGGCCTATGCCTCCGGCCTTGTCGGGGCAGTCGGATTTGTACTGGTCAGCATCTGGTGCGTAATCCTGAGCGTCCGGGCATTGATGAACGGCGAAAGCCAGACCCATGGAGAGACGGCACATTGACCAATATCGACATCGCGCTTCTCTCCTTTCCTGTTCTTTTGCTGCTGATCTTCCTGCGGGTGCCGATCGGGCTTGCCATGCTGCTCACCGGCATTGGCGGAAGCTATTTCATCAACGGCTCGTTCCTGATGATCTTTGCCCAGCTCAAGAACCTGACCTGGGGCACGTTTTCGAGCTACTCGCTCTCGATTATTCCATTGTTCCTGCTGATGGGGCAGTTCGCCACGCTCGGCGGCATGTCCCAATCCCTGTTCAAGGCGGCTGAAACATGGATGGGCCACAAGAAGGGCGGCGTCGCCATGGCCGCCGTCGGGGCCTGCGCAGGCTTCGGTGCGATCTGCGGCTCTTCGCTCGCAACGGCTGCCACCATGGGGCAGGTAGCCCTGCCCGAACTCAAGCGCTACGGCTACTCCGGTGAACTTGCCACCGGCGCACTGGCAGCAGGCGGCACTCTCGGCATTCTCATTCCGCCCTCAGTGATCCTGGTCATCTACGCCATCCTGACCGAGCAAAACATCGCCAAGCTGTTCGTTGCAGCCTTCATTCCCGGCATCCTGGCAGCCATCGGCTACATGATCGCCATCGCCATCTATGTCCGGCTCAAGCCCGGTTCCGCCGGCCAGCGGGAGCGTGCACCCTATTCCGAGCGCTTCCGCAGCCTGATCGACGTCTGGCCGGTGCTGCTCGTTTTCATCGCCGTCGTCGGCGGCATCTATGGCGGCATCTTCACCCCAACGGAAGCGGCAGCCATCGGCGCATTCGGCACCGGCTTGATCGCGCTGGTCAATGGCGGGCTCAATCGCACAACGCTCAAGGTCTCAATTCTCGCCACGGCCAGCGCCACCGGCATGATCTTTCTCATCGTCTTCGGCGCAGGCGTCTACAACGCCTTTCTGGCGCTGAGCCAGTTGCCGCAGACCGCTGCCACCTATGTCGGCAGTCAGGGTTTCAACCCGTGGCTCGTAATGGTCGCGGTGCTGCTGCTCTATCTCATCTTCGGCTGCGTCATGGACTCGCTGTCGATGATCCTGCTGACAGTCCCGATTTTCTTCCCGATCATGTCAGCGCTTGATTTCGGCCTGTCGCCGGAGGAGTTTGCGCTCTGGTTCGGCATCATCGTGTTGATCGTCGTTGAAGTTGGACTGATAACGCCGCCGGTGGGGATGAACCTCTTCGTCATCAATTCGATGGCCAAGGACACGCCACTTTCGGCAACTTACCGCGGTGTGTTCCCCTTCGTCATGACCGACATCATCCGGGTCGCCATCCTGACAATGTTCCCCGCCATCACCCTCGTCGCTGTCAGATTGCTTTACTGACGCTGACCGAAGCGACAAACGGCTCACCCGACAAGCACCGCGTCCTGAACACGACGCGGTGCGGCTTCAAGTCAAAATGATGGATCAAGCCCCGATGGCACGAATGGACGCTGCAAGTTCAGCGTCCACCGGAATCCCGTTTTCAAGATAGTCGCTGCGGATCAACTGCCGCCGCCGTCCGGGCACACGCGCGCCTTCGGTGCCGGCGACCATGTCGGCCATCAGCGCCATGCGCTCCTCGCCACCCGGCCCGAACGCATCCGGATCAATCGCGATGATCGCCTGCCCGGTGCCCGGTGGATCTCCCTTGTCATCGAAGAATGATGTCGCCTGCCAGGCGTAATTCGCCCCGGTCAGACCGGCGCAGAGAAGCTCCACCATCAGGGCCAATGCCGTGCCCTTGGCGTCCCCGAGCGGGACCATCGTGCCGGCTATCGCAGCATTCGCATCGGTCGTCGGATTTCCATCCGGGTCGAGCGCCCAGCCTTCCGGAATCGGATCGCCTTTCTGAGAGGCCGCCATGATCTTGCCCCGCGCGACCTTCGACAACGAGATATCGACCACCACCGGGGCGCCATTTGAAATTGGTGCTGCAAACGCGACCGGGTCGGTGCCGAACAGGGGACGCTTGCCACCCCAGGGCGCCATCGCTGCCGGCGCATTGGCCACCATCAACGCCGCGACCCCACGCTCGGCCAGCGCCTCGACGATCACCCCGGCGACACCGCAATGATGCGAGCGGCGAATACCGGCAATGGCAATGCCTTGCGTCTTTGCCGCCTGCGGCAGCCAGTCGACCGCCAGATCCATTGCCGGATAGGCAAAGCCGTTGCCTGCATCAATCGCCAGCGCGCCGGGCCGTGTCTGTTCGGATGTAGGTTTCGCGCAACCATCCACCTTGCCGGCCAGTGCCTGGGCAGAGTAAGCCGCCACCCGCCGCAGACCGTGGCCGTTCTGCCCGGCCAATTCCGCAGCCAGTAACGCTCGCGCCACCGAGGCAGCATTGGCGTCAGATGTCCCGCTCCGGGTCAGGGCCCCGGTTATCAGCTCGGTGACCGCATCCGGCGTCATTGTCAGCATCTCGCTCACGCTTTGCTCCCCAGCACGTCAAGCACCTTGTCAGCGATCAGATGACTGACGCGCTCGTTCGATTCATCCGTGACCCCTGCGATATGCGGCGTCAGCACAAGATTGCCCAGACCCTTGAATTTCGCGCCTGCCTCGGCGGTCAGGGGTTCAGTTTCAAACACATCCAGCGCCGCTCCGCCAAGCTTGCCGGCTTTCAGAGCCTCGGCAAGAGCACCCTCATCGACGATACCGCCGCGCGCTGCGTTGATCACAACCGCATCCGGTTTCATTCTGGAAAGTGCACCCGCATCAATCATGTGCCGGGTCGCATCGGTCAGCGGCGTGTGGAGAGAGACCACGTCGGAGAGCTCCAGCACCGCATCCAGCGACACGTTGCGGGCAATCTGCCAACCCGGATGATCTGCCATCAGGTAAGGATCATAGGCCACGATCTGCATGCCCATCATGTGCGCCCGCCAGGCCACTTCGCGGGCAATCGAGCCATAGCCCACGAGACCGATGGTCTTGCCGGCAAGTTCGCGTCCCATCATCGATTGCCGCGGCCAGTCGCCCGCCGCCACATCAGCCGACCTCAGAAAGGCGCCGCGCAACAGCATCAGCGCCGAAGTGATCACATACTCGGCCACCGAAAGATCATTGGCCCCGGTTGCCGGTATCACCTTCACCGAGCGCGCCTTGCAGGCCGCCACATCGATATTGTCGAGCCCTACGCCAAGCCGCCCGACCACACGCAGTTTCGGCCCCATGCCCAGAAGCGTCTCGCGCACCTGGGTGCGGTTGCGCACGATCAGCGCCCGGGCCGACGCAAGATGCTCATGCAATGCCGCCGGATCGTCGACCAGTTTCGGATCGTAAACCGTATCATGAGTCTGGACGAGGCGGCCAACCGCCGCCTCGTCCATGAATTCGGTAATGACGATATCTGCCATGCTGAACCTCGATTGTTTCGCCGAGTTAAGCGGAACGATAGAGCTTTGTCATGGAGAATTCGCGGTGCCCCAGCGCTTCAGCTGCGGTGGCCCGGCCGTTCGAAGTACGCACGATCATTTCGATCAGCGCATCGCCGGCTTCGGCAATCGTCATTTCACGCGTCAGCACACCGGTCACGTCCACGTCGATATGTTCGCTCATGGTGCGCAGGGTGCGCGGATTGCCCGAGATCTTGATCACCGGCACGATCGGATTGCCAACCACGTTGCCCTGCCCGGTCGGGAAGGTGTGGATCACCGCGCCACCGGCAGCCATCAGGGTCACGCATTCAGCGGCAGCCGACGACGAATCCATGAAATAGAGACCCTTGCCCGATTGGGGCACCTCGGCTGGCTCCAGAATGTCGATGAACTGCGAGGTGCGACCGATCTTCTCGAGATTGCCCAGCGCTTTCTCTTCGATCGTCGTCAGGCCTCCTTCGATATTGCCCTTGGTCGGCTGGCTGTCAGAAAGGTCATCCGTCTGATGCGCGAAGATGACGTCGTTCTGATAGGCTTCCCACATCTTGTACCAGCGCTCGCCGACTTCCTCGTTGATGGCTCGCGTCTTGCAGATGTGTTCTGCCCCGGTAATCTCGGACGTCTCGCCGAAGAAGCCGGTAATCCCTTCGGGCAGCAACTTGTCATACATGTTGCCGACCGTCGGGCACGAACTCAGGCCCGTCGTGGTGTCGCTCTCGCCGCATTTGGTCGAAACCCACAACTCCGAGATCGAGCATTCTTCGCGCTGCAACTCGGAAGCAAAATGCACATATTCCTTGGCCACCCGCGACGCATCCATGATAGTCTTGAGATCACCGTTCTGTTCAATCGACAGACCCGTCACCGGCTTGCCGGTAGCGGCGATGCCGTCGACGATCTTCTTGGTCCAGCCCGGCTCGATGCCGATCACCACCACGGCCGCCACATTTGGGTTGGCGCCGGTGCCGATCATGGTTCGGAAGTGGACATCAAGGTCTTCGCCGAACTGAAGACGGCCATAGGCATGCGGGATTGCCAGTGTGCCCTTGATGTTGTTGGCGACCGCCTCGCAGGCCGCATTGGAGATATCGTCAACCGGCAGGATGACCACGTGATTGCGGACGCCGACCCGGCCATTTTCGCGCCGGTAGCCTTGAAACGTCATGTTTGAATATTTCGATGCCATGATCAGGGCTCCTACCAGCGCTTGGTTTTGAGATTATTGGTGTGGACGTGGGCGCCCTTCTCCACATCGGCGACGAATTTTCCGATGTCCTCGCCGTACTTGATCGCGGTGTCGCCGGACTTGATGTCCTTGAGCGCGATCTTGTGACCGATCGGCACATCCGCCTTCGATGCAAGTTCGAAGCTGGAATTGTCATGGGTAACAACACAGAGCATTTTTGTTCCGGCTTTCAGGCCCTCGACAACGACAACGCCGACATTGTCTGCGTGGTCATGGACTAGCAAATGGGGTGTGGTCACGTTTGTCCTCCAATGTGGATAAGGTGTATTGTGATGGCATTCGCCACATGAGTCTTATATAAGACATAAGATATGGTATGGACGAAAAGTCAACCCGGGGCAGAGCATGGAAAAGAAGAAACAGATGTCGAATGGCGAAGAAACAGCAGCAGGCGATGCGATCGGCTTCAAGCCACTCTATGCCCAGGTCCGCGAAAGGCTGATGCGCCGGCTGGTCGATGGCGCCTGGCTGCCCGGAATGCTGCTGCCCAGCGAGATGGAGCTCGCGCGGCAACTCAACGTCAGCCAGGGCACGGTTCGCAAGGCGCTCGATTCGATGACGGCTGACAATCTTCTGTTGCGCCGCCAGGGCCGCGGCACCTATGTGGCCGAACCGGAGGAGAGCCGGATCCTGTTCCAGTTCTTTCGACTCTCCCCCGATGAGGGCAGCCCCAGTTTTCCGGATTCAAAGGTCCTGAGCACCGGGACCGCCACCCCGACGAAAACAGAAAAACAGGAGCTTGGTCTCAGCGCCGGCGATGAAGTCATCCGCATCGAGCGCATCCGGTCGCTCGCTGGCCAGCCTATTCTGATCGAGACCATCACGTTGCCATCAAACCGGTTTCCAGATTTCGATCACCTCACGGTCATCCCGAACAATGTCTACCGGCTCTATTCCGAGCGCTGGGGTATCACCATCGGCAGCGCCGAGGAACGGCTCAAGGCAATCGCCGCAAGTGCCCGCGATGCGGTCAAACTGGGGTGCGAAAACGGCGAACCATTGCTTCTGATCAGCCGTGTTGCCCGCGATCTTGAAAATCGTCCGGTCGAACTGCGCTGGTCGCGCTGCATCAGCCGCGACATCCATTATTCCGTCAATCTGAGGTAAAGCTCACAAGCTGACCACAGCGCTAGTCTTGGCCGACTGCTCCGCCGCGAGCCCGATCCGCACCGCTTTCAGCCCATCCTCGAGAGACACTTCGGGCACGCCGCCCCTCCGGATCATCGCGAGAAATTTCTGGTGCTGGAAATAGGTCGAACCATGGTGATCGCCAACAGCCAGGATCGCAGGGTCAACATCAACAATCTCGCGGTGTTCAAGCTTGCTCGCACGCGGCGACAACACGAACTCCGAATGCCGTTCCTTGCCGTCAGCTGAAAACCGCGAAGGCCCCGGCACGAACGCCTCTGCCTTGGCAAGATCACCGGTCACGGCAATCGCCTCCTGCCAGCCTGAGCCTTCGGCAAACATGCACAGATCCAGCATGGCACGGACACCATTGTCGAAATCGATAACCACGAAGGCATTGTCGAGAATATCCGGCCGCTCACCTTCATACTCTTCGTCTTGGAAATTAACGTCCGACCCGCCGGACGCATAGACACGTACCGGTTCCGCCTGCGCGATCAGCCGCATCAGATCGAAGAAGTGGCAGCATTTCTCCACCAGAGTGCCGCCGGTCTTGGCCTCGAACCGGTTCCAGTCACCGATTTTCTTCAAAAACGGAAAACGGTGTTCGCGGATCGAGATCATCCGCGGCCGCCCGGTTTCACCCGCGCGCACGGCATTCAGCAACCGTTCGACCGGCGGCATGTAGCGATATTCCATCGCCACCCAGACCTGCGATGTCCGTGAGGAGGCACGGGCCAGAATATCCTCGCAGGCAGCCAGCGTCGTACATAACGGCTTCTCCACCAGCATCGGCAGATCCGCCGGCAGCACGTCCTTCAGGATCTCATGGTGCAGATGGTTTGGCGCAGCCAGCACCAGCGCATCGCACAGCCCCGATTGAAGCAGTTCAGTGTGATCGGTGAACGCGGCACACTCCGCGCCAGCGATGAAAGCCGCGCTTGCGCGCATGCCCTCATCCGGATCGCACACCGCTGTTACCCGGGCGCCCTCGAGCAGCCCGAGCGCGCGGATATGTTCCTGCCCCATCATGCCTGAGCCGATGATGCCGTATCTGATGTCTGCCATGGCCAAGCCCTGAAGTTGATGGAAACCCTATAGACAAACCACCGGAAGAGCGGCTGCAGCAGCAAAACTCTCCAGCGCCGCAACATGATCGCCATAGGCCAGCGCCATGTGATGCTCGAGCCCGCTGTCGATCACCCGCGCGAGCATCTCCTGCGCCGGGCGCTCGAACTTCACCACACCGGAGGTGCCGGTGAACGCCATCTCGCGCTTGAGCATCTCGCCGCGCGCAATGATCAAGCACTGGGTGCCCCGCGCCTGGCTCAACCGGACAAACGTCACCGGCCCCGGCTTGAGCGGAAATTCGAACAACAGCGGCATTTTGCGGTTGGTGTGGATCGTCGCCCGCGCCACCACATCCGGGTCCGCCATCGAGACCGGGGCCTGGCCGCAATGCCAGACCACGCCGGTGTCATCGCTCGCATCCAGATCCACCAGATCGACCAGGAACACCGGCTGATCGCTCGCCGCCTGCAACAGCAATTGCGTCGCCGCGCCATAGACATCGGCCTCGCAGGCGCAGGGCACCCGACCCTCGCCCATCATTGAGGCCGGACCGCAGACCGCGCCGCCATACTCGGTGAATGTTTCCGGCCAGCAGCGGATGGCGAAGGCGTCGAAACCGCCGTCTGCCTTCATCCCGTCCAGCGCCAGCTTGAGCCGCAACGACCGGTCAAGCTCCGCCTGATCGACCTCGCCCATACCTGAAAGATGGTCGCCAATCTCGGCCTTCAGCGCGCGGGCAGCTCTCTCGGGAGCCGATCGCGCCCGCGCAAACAGCTCCGGCAGTTCAAAGCCGGTCACCTTCATGCCGGTCAGTTTTGCGAGTTCACCGCTGTCATAGGCGCAGGTGTCGAACCCGTCCGGATGCGCACCGATCTGCGCAATACTCTTGCCCGAAAGCCCGGCCAGCAGGACCGCACCAGCTGACGGATCGGCCTGTGAAACCTGTGGCATCAACGGCGAAACCATCGGCGCGTCGGCAAGCAGCGCCTCGATACCCGGAGTATGGGGCGCGGCGTATCGCCAGGAAAACAGCCGTTTGCGCAGCCCCAGCGCGTGCGACGCCAGATTGAGGCCGCAGAAGGCATTCAGCCGCAGCCGCCCGCCGAGCCGCGGCTCCGGAACCGCCCAGATCGACAGCGGCTGAGCAAACGCATCCGCGATGCGGCAGGTCATCGCGGCGTCGGTGAAGGTGACCTGCAGGATGACGATGCGGTCCGGATTTTTGGCCTTGATGTCGGCCATCGCGGCTTCGGTCGAGGTCGCATCCATCAACAGCGTCCCGGGCCCCACCAGATGGTGGCCGGTGGCCTCGAGATCGGCCATCATGCCGGCCAGCATCTCTTCGGCGAACGCCACATCGAAGGTTGGCCGGCCCAGCGGCAGGACGCCCAGGGTCAGAGTTTCACCGGACATCGACATGCCCCCTTACATCATCGGGTAAAAACACTAGATTGCAGTCATGAACCTGAACCTGCGACGCTGGCCAGCGGCCCTCATCCTTGCAGTGGCGCTGTTTGCCGTTGCCCCTGTCACTCAAAGCACGGCCACCGAAGCCGCCTGGGCACGCTTGGCCCAAGGCGGCTACACCATCTTGCTCGGTTATGCCCGCACACCGGGTGGCGAACCGCTGAGGCCTGATCTCGGCGATTGCGACAACCGCAAGAGCCTGACCGACCGGGGCATTCAGGAAGCCCGTCGCATCGGCATGCGCTTTGCCGCCCGCGCCGTGTCGATCAGTGCAGTTTATTCCGGCGAATTCTGCCGCGCGCTCGAGACCGCGCAATTGGCTTTCGGCAGCTCCAACATCGAAACCAAGGCCTATCTCAATTCGATCGTCGACGGTGCCGACCCGAACATCATCCCACCCGAACTGATCACCGCCGTGGAGGAATTTTATGGCGCCGGCAACCAGCTCATGGTCACCCACCCGGTGCTCATCCGAGCCATTTCCGGCTCGTTGCCGCGCGAAGGCGAAGCCGTGATCATTGCACCGGGCCTCAATCCCGGCGACACGCCGCGCGTCGTCAACCGCTTGCTGCTCGACTGAGCCAGACGCCCGCATCAGCCGAAATCACCATAGCTGTGCCGGAAACTCTCGTCCGCCGGCGCAAATTGCGCGCCATCCGACCCGAACACCTCATGCTTGTCCCATGGCGTCGCCGCCTGGTCGGTGAGCGCGTTGAGATCACGCATATATTCCACTGATCCGGTCTCGAGCCCTTTGCGCATCGCATCCCAGTCGGGATAGAGCCCGAAGGCTTCAAGCCAGATCGCCCGGCCGGCGAGATAGCCCGCTGCCCCGGCCCTATAGGCATGATCGAGAATGTTGCGAAACTCGGCCTTGCCCGCGCCCGCTGACAGCATCACCCAGGGCCGGCCGGCAAGCCGCCCCATCTCGTCAAACGCTGCCTGAACTTGTGCGTCCTCCCCTTCGGGAACATCCTTGGCCGCAACCGGACTTTCCAACTTAAATACATCGATCCCGAACTCGGGCGCTACGAAATCGGCCACTGATTGCAGCACATGGTCGGTGCGCTTGCCCGTCATCTCGACGTAGTCCGTGGTCTGGTGCGCATCGCTCGCAAGCGGATAGACCAGCAGTTCAAACAGGAACGGAATGTCATGCCGTGCACAGGCCTCGTCAATCCGCTTGGTGAAATCCTTCTGCTTCTGACGGTTGTGCTCAGGCGCGTCGGGCCGGTACCAGGCCAGCACCTTGACCGCATCGCCGCCCATGCGCTTGATCTTGGCCACCGACCAGTCATCGATCTCGCTCGACAGCCGCCCGTCCGGCGTTTCCTCAAACACCGAATCCTCCAGCGCCACGATCAGCCCCTTGGCCGGAGAAAGTTTGCCGATACCGCACGGGATGGCGTAATGCGGGTCGAGCAGCATTGCCGAGGACTGCCCCTGCAGCGTTTCAATCAGCAGCGTCTTGAAATCAGCCACCGCTTCCCACGGCGCTTCGGCGAGGCCGGCATGCTTGGCGATCGGCCCCTTGATCGGAGGCCGCTGGTCGACCGCGGTCATCTTGAACAGCCCCTTGTCATCGGCCATGCGGCGCATGCCCCATAGCTTTCCCGCGCTTAGCTGCATGGTTGCGCCTCTTTCATGAAAATCTCTGTTTCAGCCCGGGTTGGATATCCGGCCCGGCCATTGTGCCGGGTGCACTTGACCGCCGCTACCGCACTGGCAAAGCGGATCGCCTCGGGCGGCGAAGCGCCCTCGCCCAGCAGCAAGGCGAAAGCCCCGTGCCAGACGTCACCTGCCCCCAGCGTATCCACCGGCATGATCATATAGGCAGGTTCAAAGCCGGACGCTGTGCCGTGGCGCCAGAACACACCCTTGGCCCCGTCGGTCACACACACGAACGCGCCTGTTTCCGCGGCAATATGCGTGAGCGCCTTGTCGAGGTCATCATGCTCCGCCCAGTCACGCAGGCCCTGTGCCGAAAAGGCTATGTGACTGGCAAGATGCAGCGCCGCCTCCGCCTCGCGGATCGGCGCTTCGCCATCCAACACACCGGGCACGTCACGCTCGCGCGCTGTCCGCATCAATGCTTGCGCCCCGTCCGGCCATCGTGTGTCGGCCAACGCCGCATCAAAATCATCAGGCAGGGCCGCTTCGAGCCAGCCCGCATCCATCGGCAAAGCTGGATCCCGATAATTGACGATCTGGCGTTCGCCGCCCTGATCGATGAACACCGACGAAAAAGACGATCGCCGTCCCTCGAACTGCTTCAGAATGGTGCAATCCACACCATCGGCCTCAAGCCCAGCGGCAATCATGTCGGCAACCTGGTCCGAGCCGAGCCGGCTTGCGAGCATCGCATGTCCGCCCAGCCGGGCAATCGCCGCCGCTGCATTGGCTGCGCCGCCACCGCCGGTGATTTCGGCGCCCTTCGCCCGGTATTTTTCAGCCAGCCGCGGCATCTCGTCGAGATGAAAGACGAAATCCATCACGGCGACCCCGGTGGTCACGATCTTTGTCATTGCAAGCTAGTACCCTTGACCCATTCACGTTGCGAAGAGCCCCTCCGCTTCACGACTCTAACAAGTCTTATATAAGACACAAGATCTAATCGACTTCCGCACAATGGTGAATGTGACAAGGGTCGAGCTCAATCCACTGGCAAACCGCTGGGCACTTCAGCGGGGCGTCCAAACCGCCCCTTGCTCTCACCCGTCAATGCTTCGAGAAAAGCAATCAGCGCAACGACTTCCTGATCAGAAAGCACCACTGGTTTGATATCGACCCGCGCCCTCAGCCGCATCCGTTCCCGCTTGTCATCGAACGAGATGAAATCGACCTTGGCGAAGCGCTCGTCCTCCGGCAGCTGCACCATCTCCGGCTTCCAGCCATCCAGCGCTGCCACCGGGTCAAGGTGATGCCGGACAATGCCTTCCAGCGTGGCATAGGCCCCATTGTGGCCCCACGGCCCCGTCAGAGCCACATTGCGCAGCATCGGTGTGCGGAACCGGTAGGCGTCTTCCAGCCGGTCCGATTCCGCCATCCGCCCGACATCGCGGACATAGGGATCAAAACGCCGGGTTCTGCCCGGACCGAAATGCGGCAGCGCCAGCGCATGAAAATCCTGATCCGACATCAGCTTGCCCGAATGACAGCTCGCGCACTGCGCCTTGCCATAAAACAACTCCATCCCGGCTCGGGCCTCGGGGCCAAGCGCTGAAACGGCCCCGGTCAGGTAGCGGTCGAAAGCGCTATCGGTGCTGCGCCACTCAGAATTGATGAAGTCGCCCAGCGCGTTGGCGATATCAACGATGCCCAGATCTCCGGGTTCGCGGATCTCGGGATCCGCCTGCTTGAACCGTTCGATATAACCGTCAATTCCGCGCACCCGCTTGACCAGCAGAGGCCAGACATAATCGATCCGGTCATAGCCCGCCCCGGCGATCTTGTTTTCCTCCGGATTGCCGGCCATCTCGGTTTCCGAGGTCAGCGGAAACAGCGCCTGCGCGGCCAGTATGCCTTTCAGGCCTTCCGGCAGGTACTCTTCCGCCGGGGAGTTGAAGCCGTTGCCGAAGATATCGTCGATGCTCAGCCGTCCGTCGTGAAACAGCACCCGGATCTCGCGCGCGCCGAGATTGAACAGCGCCGACGCGTTGCGCGGCACCCGCTTTTCGACTCGGTCAGCGCCTTGGCCGGTGGTGCGCTTTACACTAAGCCCCGAGCCGCCCTCGCCGACGCCCAGCGCCAGTCCATCTCCTGAGGCCAGATCATGGTGATGGCAGGTGCCGCAGGAAATATTGCGATTACCGGACAGGATCGGATCATAAAACAGCAACCGCCCGATCCCGGCCGATTCCGGATCAAACTCGTGAAAATCCGCTTCCGTCAGCGGCTCAGGCAGAAGTGCAGTGGTGGAAGTCTCTGCTGCAGCAGCGCAAGCCCAAAGACAGACAAGGGACACCAACAGCAGACGTGGCCCAAACTCAGCGCTGCGCCGATGCCGCAGCAACACCTCCCATCCGTTACCGACCATCTGCGCGCTCCTCTCCAGACCGTTCACATGCCATCACCACCCCGTCTTGCTTCCCCTGATGCACCACCCTTATTGTCGGCATTGGAATTGCAGATCGAAAGAATGGCAAATGAACCTTCTGCTTGCAAACGCCAGACATGGCCTCATTGCGCTTGGCACAGTGCTGGCCATCGCCTTTCCGGCACAGGCCGAGATCGAGACCGGGCGCGTGTTGATGGAAAGCCACAGGTTCGAGGAAGCCATGGCAGAATTCCTGCCCGCCGCCCGCTCCGGCAATGCCGACGCCGAGGAACTCATAGGCGTCATGTATGCCATGGGTCTGGGCGTCGAGCGTGACGACGAACGCGCTTTTGAATGGTATCTGCGCGCTTCGATGAAAGGCCATCCCGGCGCGCAATCGGGCATCGGCTGGTATTTCGAAGTCGGGCGCGGCACCCAGGTTGATCTGGTGCGCGCCTATCTCTGGTACGGCCTCTCAGCCATCGGCGGCGACCCGGATGCCGCGATTTCAATCGAGGATGTTGCCCGCAAGATGACGCCCGAGCAGATCCGCCGCGCCGAAGTGCTGATCAATGATTACCGGCCCTGGATGTACCCGTTCCGCTGAGTGAGAAATGCAACCAAAACCGCCCGGCATGAACCGGGCGGCTGGGTTTGTAGCAACGGTCTGCCGAAGCCTTACTGCATGTCCTTCATCGCGCCGCCGTCGATCATCTCGGAGGCCTTGGCAGCTTCTGCGACCAGCAGGTCATAGAAGGTTGCACCGCCCTGAACATTGGTCTTGAACCATTCGAACACCGGCGTTGCGGCTTCCTTGAACTTGGCTTTTTCTTCCATCGTCGGCACGTAGACCGCTCCGCCGTTCTCGGCGAACGCCTTGTAGGCTTCGATCGACTTGCGCTTTGGCGAGGCGAATGTTGCCTGTTGCAGGGCCGCAAAGCCATCGACCACCACCCGGCGCAGGTTCTCATCCAGCCCCATGAAGCGGTCGTTGTTCATGTACCACAGCGCACCCATGTAGGAGTGGCCGTCCAGCGTCAGATATTTCAGGCCCGCATCCGGAAACTTCATGCCCATGATGTCGGTGATGCCGTTCTGGGTGCCTTCAACCACACCGGTCTGAAACGAGGTGAACAGTTCCGGCCAGGGAATCGGGGTTGGCGACGCGCCCATCGAGCGCACCAGTTCCTGCGGAAGATCGGCAACCACGGTGCGGATTTTCAGACCATCCATATCGGCGGGCGAGCGGATTTCCCGCTTGGTGTTGGCAAAATTGCGCCATCCGCCTGTGTTGCCGACAGTCATCAAGCGGATCATGTCTCCGGAATCGGCCAGCATCTGTTCGCGCAGCGCCCGGGTGAAAGTGCCTTCGGTCAGCACTGCTTCGGCAATCCGGTCATCGCGAAGCAGATAGGGCAGATCCAGAACCTGCACGTAAGGGAAAATCCCCGACGCGCCGCCCGAGGTCGAGATGTAGATGTCGATCGACCCGTCAGCGATGCCTTGGAGGCATTCAGCCCCGGTCGAGCAAAGCTGCGTGCCGATGAACAGTTCCACTTCGATGGCACCGTTCGAGGCCTTCTCGACATAATCCTTGAACACGACAAGTCCGTCATAGTCTTCGTCGTTTTCGTTAGAGTTCGCCGTAGCCCGCAGCTTGATGTCAGCGGCCTGCGCAGCAGTCACCATGCCGCCGGCCAGTACCGACAAGCCGAATGCGGCCGCCGTCAGTGTTTTCATCGCCTGTTTCAAGATCATCTGTAAACCTCCCTTTGATGTCTGTCATGTTATTGTCTTATATAAGACACAAGATTGATGACGCTTTTACTTCTGTCAACCAGATGCTGTGTCAGAACTTTGTTGTCGCAGCATGACATTCATCGCGCAAAACCGAACAGCTGCGGCACGAACAGCGAGATCTGCGGAATGAAGGTGATCATGAAGATGACCGCCACTTCGACCAGCAGAAACGGCAGGATCGCCTTGGCGATGGTTTCCACCCGTTCGCCTGACACGCTGGAGGTGACGAACAGCACAAGCCCCATTGGCGGCGTCGCCAGCCCCACCGTCAGATTGACGCTCATGATGATGGCGAAATGCACCGGATGAACCCCGAGATCGGTGAAGATTGGCCCCAGGATCGGCCCGAGAATGATGATCGCCGGCCCGGCATCGAGAAACATGCCCACGATGAACAGAAGCACATTGATCAGGAACAGCAGGATGTAGGGATTGTCCGACAGGCCGAGAATGAAGTTGGCGAGGATTTCCGGCGTGTGTGACAGACTGACCACGGTCTTGAACGCCATCGCGGCCCCCACCAGAAGCAGCACCACCGAAGTGGTCATCGCAGCCTTGGTCAGGACCTTCGGCAGGTCAGCCCAGCCCATGGTCTTGAGAATGAACACCGCCACGATCAAGGCATAGACCGCCGCCACGGCCGATGCTTCCGTCGGCGTGAACACCCCGCCAAGGATACCGCCCAGAATGATCACCGGCGTCAACAGCGGAAAGAAGGCTTTCAGGCTCGCCTGCCCGCGTTCAGGCCAGGTTGCCTTGCGCGCGGCAACCGGAAAATCATGCCGCTTGGCGAGGAAGCCGACCACCGTCATCAATCCGATGCCGACCAGACCCCCCGGCACGATGCCGGCGAGAAACAGCGCCGCCACCGATTCCCCCATCACATAGGCGTAGATGATCATGATGCCTGAAGGTGGGATGATAGGCCCGATCACTGAGGACGCCGCAGTGACGGCAGCTGCGAACTTACGGCTGTAACCGTTTTTTTCCATCGCCGGAATCAGCATCGAACCCAGTGCCGAAACATCAGCAACAGCCGAGCCCGACAGCCCGGCAAACAGCATTGAGGACAAGATGTTGACGTGCGCCAGGCCGCCCTTGAGATGCCCGATCATCGCCTGGCTGAACTCGACGATCCGCATGGTGATGCCACCGCGGTTCATCAGCTCGCCTGCCAGCATGAAGAACGGGATCGCCATCAACGGGAACGAATCCATGCCGGTGTAGACATTGCGATACAACAGCGCGATGTCGCGCTCCTGGCCATTCAACCAGAGCAAAAAGCCGGGCGCCGCGAGCATGCCGAAAAACACCGGCAGACCGATCATCAGGAAGACAAGAAACAGCGGCAGGAATAAGAACAGCATCGCCTACTCCACCGCCACGATCACGCGGTCACGATCCTCGGGCAACTCTGCATCTGGATCGATCAGCTGCGCAATCGCTTTCAGGCAAAGCTCGATATTGACCAGCGTCATCAGCGCCAGACCTGTCGGCAACGACATGTACATCCATGCCAGCTTGATCCGCACCAGCCCCAGCCCGAGGAACTCAAGCGGCAGCTTCAGTGAGCTCGAGTTGAACAGCCAGCCGGATTTGACGTGGTTGAGCCCGAGCTGGAATCCGTAAACCAGCACGGTCAGCGACACGGCGAGCAGACAAAGTCCAAGAAAAGCGCCAATCCGCGCCGGCAGCAGGTCCTTGACCATCTCGATGGAAACAAACCCGCCCCAACGATATGCGGACGGCGCAATCATCGCCGTCATCCACAGCATCAGGAAGCGTGCGCCCTCGTCCGGCCACGCCAGTGCACTGCCGACAACATAACGAAAGAACACCTGCAGAATGATGATCAACACCATCAAACCCATGGCCACCCAGGCAAGATTGCGGCCGATGCGCAAAAGCACTGTGTTGAGAGCAGCCAAGGGCTTCAGCAGCGCCAGAATAACCGTCATGGACTTGGTCCTCCCCAGGGCCACCTGCCAAAACACGCCAGCAAGTCTTATATAAGACCATGGCTATGGGCTTCTATTTCACAGCATCTGTCAAGTGTTCAAACCTGCCCATCAGCTCCGGATGAAAACATGCTCGGTGTGCTGGATCCGTTTTTCGCCCGGCCGCAGCACCGCACCGGCAAAGCCTGGATGGTTCGGGCTGTCGGGCCAGCTCTGGGTCTCGAGACACAGCCCGGCGCAAGCTGAATAGGGCTTGCCGGTCAGTCCGGCAACCGGCGTGGCGACCTTGAAGCCTGTGTAGAATTGCAGGCCCGGCTCGGTTGAACGAAGTTCCATGGCAAGGCCCGAGCGCATCGACCGCACCAGCGCAACGGTTCGCACGGCTTCCCGCTCGTGCGACAGGCAGAAATTGTGATCGTAAGGCACCTGCTGACCATCGGCACCTTCACGGCGGATCGGACGCAGCTCGCGGAAATCGAAATCCGTGCCTTCGACAGCGCGGATCTCGCCCGTCGGGATCTGATCCGCATCGACCGGCAGATAATGATCCGCGGCCATCATCAACTCATGGTCAAGAATATCATCCGCATCGTCGAGCGTGAAATAGCTGTGATGAGCAATATTGACGAGCGTCGGCCGGTCGGTAACGCTTGTGTAGGTAATCGCCATGCATCCGCCGGAGCGCAGCTCGTACCGCGCCTCGATTTTGGCGGTGCCGGGATAGCCTGACTGGCCATCGGGATCGACAATCGAGAACACAGCGAAATCACTGCCATGGCTTTCCAGCGTCCAAAGCCGCTTGGCGATCCCGGCGCTGCCGCCGTGCAGATGGTTGAGACCGCGCTCGTTGCATTCAAGCTGATAGGCTATTCCATCCAGCACGAAGCGTCCGCCGGCAATGCGGTTGGCATGCCGCCCGGCCGTCTGGCCGAAATAGGGTGAATGCGCGGGATAGCTTTCGAAATCCGGAAACCCGAGCGTCAGCGGCGCGGCATGCCCTTCCAGCCGAAGATCCTGAAGCGTGGCGCCCCAAGTCATGATTTTTGCGGTCAGCCCTCCGCCCTCGATGGTCACCCTGTGCACCGTTTCGCCGTCTGCCGTCTGGCCAAAGACTTCGATCATCTTGACTGTCTCCCATCATTTATCACGACGTCCCGGCGAAGCCATGCCCCGCTTTCAGGTGCGGCGCAAGCCATTGTCAGCGCGTCAGCTGACGTGTCGCCGCTTCCAGTCCGGCAAGCGTCATCGGGAACATCCGGTCGCCAAACAGCTGCCGGATCAGGGCCGTGGAATGAGTGTGCTGCCAATAGGCTTCCGGCGTCGGATTAAGCCAGGCGACCTTGTGGAAATGGTTGAGTACGCGTGTCAGCCAGACCTGACCCGGCTCTTCGTTCCAGTGCTCCACCGATCCGCCGGTGGAGACGATTTCATAAGGGCTCATCGCCGCGTCGCCGACAAAAATCACCCGATAGTCAGAGCCATAGGTGCGCAGCACTTCCGCCGTGGGCAGCAATTCCTGTCGCCGCCGGCGGTTGTCGCGCCAGACCCCCTCGTAAAGGCAATTGTGGAAGTAGAAATACTCCATGTGGCGAAACTCGGCGCGGGATGCAGAAAACAGTTCCTCGACCACCTTGATGTGATCATCCATCGAACCGCCGATATCAAAGAACATCAGAAGCTTGACCGCATTGCGCCGTTCCGGCCGCGTCTTCACATCAAGCCAGCCATGTTCCGCCGTCGACTGGATGGTACCGGGCAGATCGAACTCTTCTACGGCCCCCTCGCGCACCCAGCGCCGGAGCCGCCTCAGCGCCACCTTGATGTTGCGCGTGCCCAGTTCCACCTTGTCGTCGAGATTTCTGAATTCCCGCTTGTCCCAGACTTTGACCGCCCGGCGGTGACGGCTTTCCTTCTGGCCGATCCGGATACCTTCGGGATTGTAGCCATAGGCGCCAAAAGGCGAGGTTCCAGCCGTGCCGATCCACTTCGAGCCGCCCTGATGTCGCTTCTGCTGTTCCTCAAGCCGCTGCTTGAGCGTCTCCATCAGCTTGTCAAACCCGCCGAGACTCTCGATCAGCTTCTTCTCATCGTCGCTCAGGTGCTTTTCAGCCATCCGCCGAAGCCATTCTTCCGGCAGGTTCTGCGCATCGACACCGCCCTCGCCGCTGATCGCCTCTACGCCGCGGAAGTAATGCGAAAACACCTGATCGAACCGGTCGATGTGACGCTCGTCCTTCACCAGCGCTGCCCGCGCCAGATAATAGAACCCTTCGACATCATACAACGACAACCCGGCCTCAAGCCCCTCCATCAGGGTAAGGTATTCGCGCAGCGAGACCGGAACTTTGGCGGCTTTAAGCTCTAGAAAAAATGGCAGAAACATGCACGCGACATTAGCCGCAATCCGGACCCGTTGCCAACCGGTTTAGCTGCCATTTTGCTATCACACTTTTTCAGATAGAAGCCGTGTTCGCTCTGAGCCAGCTGTCGAGAGTATCTTTGGTGAAAGTTCCGGATTCAAGGCGCTCATAAATGAACTGGATTGTTTCATCCTCACCGGCGGTGAGTTCGAGGCCGTTGAGTTCCATGAAGATTTCCATACAGGCAAATCCCACGCGTTTGTTGCCGTCAACAAAACCGTGGTTCATCGAAAGGCTTTCCCAGAGAGCCGCTGCTTCTTCTATCAGGTCGGAGTAATAGCCTGTTTGTGGTCGCAGCAGTGCAGCCTCGACAAGGCCTCGATCCCGAATTCCCGGGGCTCCCCCATAGCCCTTGATCAGCATATCGTGGATATGGAGCGCTTCCTGAAGAGTGAGGTAACGCATGGCCTATTTGGCCAGTGCTTCATACACTTTGTTCCAGCGCTTCATGCTGCGCTCCAATGAGGTCTGAACTCTCGAATCGACTGAATTGCCGCCGATGAGCCGCTCGTACTCCTCCGTTGACAGCACAACCCGGATATCCCGGCCATTCTTGCGGATGGCAACCGGCTCATTTCCCGACACTTCCAGCAGCTCGCCAAAGCGGTTCTTGGCTTCACTTGCCTGCATGACTTTCATCGCCATTCTCCATTCAACAACCTGCCCCGTTGGACATTTTAGCTAAAATAGCCAAATTGGCCAAAAACTTCAAGCGAGCAGCATCGACCCAGCCATCAGCGGCTGTATTTGATAAACGGCGTCAATGTGGCGATGCGGTCGTAGAGTTTACGCGCCGTGGCGTTGAAGTCCTGCGTCATCCAGTAGACGCTCGGGCAGCCATCGGCATCGGCTTGTGCATAGACAGCTTCGATCAGCGCCCGCCCGACTCCGGCGCCACGAACTTCGGGCAATGCGTAAAGGTCCTGTAGGTAGCAAACCGGTTCGATCTTCCAGCCATGCCGGTGGTAGATGTAGTGCACCAGCCCGGCCGGCTTGCCGTCCACCAGCGCCAGCATGCCGCGCGGTTCGTAAAACGATGCTCCGCCAACCTCATGCTCCCCAACGATCCGCGACAGGGTGCTCTGGTAGACTTCTTCCGGCACGCTCGACTCGTAAAACTCGAGATAGAGCGTCCAAAGCCGCCGCCATCCCGGCTCATCGGCAGCCATGATCGGCCGTATGTCAACATTTCCGGTCATTCGGTCTCTCCCCGCATCCGTGCTTCTTTGTTTTCCAAAGCCACGGGTGAGAAACTGTAACCATGCCGGTCAGTTATAGGTCAAATGAAACCATCTGATGTCTGGAACCATCAGACGTCGTCAAGCAACCGATCCTCGCCTATATCCTGGATATCAAATGGCGTGGTCTGGTAAACTTGGTTGATCCAGTTGCCGAACAACAGGAATGCATGGCTGCGCCACCGGTTTGACGGCATCTTCTCCGGGTTATCATCGGGAAAATAATGATGCGGCGGCTTGATTGGCTTGCCCGCTTCCACGTCACGGAAATACTCTTCCGCCAACGTGCCGGAGTCATATTCGATATGATTGAAAATATAGAGCCTGTTGGCAAAAGCCTCGTGAAGCAGGCAAAGTCCTGTCTGCTCGCTTTCCATCAGCACGTCGAGATCCGGCGTCAGATCCTCGCGCCGCACCTCGGTCCAGCGCGACACCGACACCTGAAAATCGTCCGAGAACCCCATCAGATAGGGCGAGGCTGGATTGAGATTACGGTGCCGGTAGACTCCGAACGCCTTCTCGTCGAGCGCCCGCTTGGGCACCTTGTGGAAATGCCACGCAGCAGCCATGGCGCCCCAGCACACGAAGAAACTGGAATGCACATGGGTGGCTGTCCAGTCCAGGATCTGCTCCATCTCCTGCCAGTAGGTCACGTCCTCGAACGGCAGCGTCTCGATCGGCGCCCCGGTGATGATGAAGCCGTCAAACTTGCGGTGCTTCACCTCGTCCCAGGTATGGTAGAAATTGATCAGATGCTCTTCGGAGGTATTCTTGGCTGTGTGCGAGCCGATGCGCACCAGGGTCAGTTCGACCTGAAGCGGCGACGCACCGATCAGACGGGCAATCTGCGTTTCGGTGGCGATCTTGTTCGGCATCAGGTTCAACAGCCCGATATGCAACGGACGAATATCCTGCCGCACGGCAATTGATTCATCGAGGATTTGCACGCCCTCGCGCACCAGCGCATCACGGGCAGGAAGACCATCGGGAATACGGATCGGCATGACGCTCAGCTCCAACAAAAAACCGGCCGCGAAAAAATACGCTACCGGTCCGTTGGGAACGTGCCCCGTCGGCCATTTAGCGAGTTCTTTAACGTGGCTGCAAGCCGGCCGGCCAAATCACCACGAGCACAATCTAGAGCCGCGCGCAAGCAAGGTCAATCTTGCCGGACAGCTCACGACGCCGCAAGGCAAAGGCCAGGCGTCGAGCTTGACGATGATCGCATCACGCCAGCTGCACCTGACTGCCAATTGCCGGTGTCGTTGCTCTGCGGACCAGATTGCGGCCATCGTTCTTGGCCTGATAGACCGCTGCATCGACTTCAACCATAGCTGCCATCAGGTCATCATTCGGATCAAGCCTGCAATACCCGAAACTGGCCGTGAGACGCAGGCATTGGTCCTTGGCGGTTATCTTCAAGCGCTCGACCGCGCCGCGCAGATGAATTGCCTGAAGCCGGATGCTTTCGTCGGTCGCCCCCGCAAGTATGATGCAGAACTCCTCGCCGCCCAGCCGTGTGCAGATCGCTGTCTCCGGCGTTTCGCGCTCCAGCAGCCGGGAAAACGCTTTCAAGGCCCGGTCGCCAACCTCATGCCCATGGGTGTCATTGACCCGTTTGAAATGATCGATATCGCAGATGATCAAACCGGTCGAAAGCGGCGCCGAGGATACCCTTAGAGCCTGCACCCGAGCTTCAAAGGCGCGCCGGTTGAGAAGACCTGTCAACGGATCGGTTTCGGCAAGACGCTGGAGTTGCGCAACCAGGGTGACAGAATAACGCGCAAACAGTGCAAGCCCGATGGCAATGGCGAACATCGCATTCTCGGTCTGCATCGACGCTGCAAAGGCAGACCTCTTGAAGTCATGGTGGGTGGTCAGATCCATCCCCGAAGATTGGACCAGTTGTATCCGGTTCAAGGTGACGAACACCTGCACCAGAAACAGCGCAGCGACAACCACATCGACGCGATGGCTCCTTGCCCGCCAGACCAGAATACAACACATCAGATCCACAAATGCTGTGAACCCGCTCACAGCAGCATAGCGCAACCAGAACAGCGCCCCGTCATGAGCGGAATAGATCGCAACACCCGCCACGAGAACGGCCATGAGCCAGAAAAACCGATAGGGCACGTCTTTGCCGAAGAGCGACCCCACACCCCAGATCAACAGAAAATGCCCGGAAAACAGCGAACTCAGGATCACCAACTGGTAAGCCGGATTAAGATCGGCATCCCCCAGCATGACAGCAACATACCCGGCCGCCGACAGCAAAAAGGCGCCAGCCAGTCTCAATGCGGCCTGTTGTTTGCGATCATGAAGATACAGCAGCAGAAAGGCTCCACCGGCGGACACGAAAATGGTGGGACCGAGAAACTCGTACGAGAAGGAGGCATACTGCAACGGGAATGGCCTTGATATGAACCTGACGCGGACACGCTATCAGCCAAACCTAGTCAATTAATTACCAGTGAGAATTAATTCCCTCGCTGTCGAGCGAGAAATGCCAGTCGCTCGAACAGATGCACGTCCTGTTCGTTTTTCAACAGTGCCCCGTGCAGTTTCGGCAGTGCATTTTTTGCATCACCGCGCAGCGTTTCCGGTTCCACGTCGTCGGAGACCAGAAGCCTGATCCAGTCGAGCGCTTCCGACGTCGACGGCTTCTTCTTAAGCCCTGCCGTCTCGCGAACCTCGTAGAACTGGGTCAGGGCTTCACGTACCAGCGCCTGCTTGATGCCCGGGTAATGCACATCGACAATGCGCTGCAGCGTGTCCATGTCGGGAAAGCGGATATAGTGGAAGAAACACCGGCGCAGGAACGCGTCGGGCAGTTCCTTCTCGTTGTTAGAGGTGATGATGACGATCGGCCGGTGCCGGGCGCGGATGGTTTCCCCGGTCTCGTAGACGAAGAACTCCATGCGATCGAGTTCCTGCAGCAGATCGTTCGGGAACTCGATGTCGGCCTTGTCGATCTCGTCGATCAGCAGCACGGTTCTCTTCTCTGCAGCGAACGCTTGCCACAGCTTGCCGCGGCGAATGTAGTTGGCCACGTCATTGACCCGCTCGTCACCGAGTTGGCTGTCGCGCAGCCGGCTTACGGCATCGTACTCGTAAAGGCCTTGCTGTGCCTTGGTGGTAGATTTCACCGACCATTCGATCAGGTCCAGACCAAGCGATTTGGCAATCTGCAACGCCAGTTCTGTCTTGCCGGTGCCTGGTTCACCCTTCACAAGGAGCGGCCGCTCGAGCTTGATGGCCGCATTGACGGCTACGGTGAGATCCTTTTCCGCCACATAGGCCGAAGTGCCTTCAAACTGCATGTATCCTCCATGTGCCGCATCTCAGGCGGCTTGGTTCCATATCGTCTTCAACACCATACTCGGGCCCGTGACGCAACCCGCTAGCACGGTTTGCGCCAGATCAAGGCGACGTCGCCAGTGACAGCACAGGATGAGTGTGAATTTGGCAATTGCACATATTGGAGAACGAGATGACGCTCTATCACATCCATCTGGTCATGGCCCGCAACAAGGAATTCCCCGATGGCAACCTGCATCGCGGTTACGACATCCATGCGCCGCTGGATGCGGACGGCCATCTCGACAAGGATGCCTGGGAAAAATCGCCGGCCTCTTCAACCGTAATGCGGTTCTGGGACGGCGAACGCTCGGAGCTGGGCTATCTCGTACATCATCCGAAAGGCGGCTGGGCCTTCGACTATGATCCCGCAGACGACAATGATGATGAAACCGGTTACCGGCTCTCAAACCACGTCTTCAAGACTGGCGAATACATCTCGATCCGCGATCACGGCGCAGACGAGCTGCACACATTTGTCATCGCGTCGGTGACAAAGGCAGCCTGAAGCTACAGCGATTTGCGCTGATCATGCACGTTGCGCTGGGATACGATCATCTGAGCGCAACACTTCACTTCAACTACCTTCGATTTCCTCGCGGATCATCTCCAGCTCCAGCCATTCGCCTTCCATCGCCTCGATCTCGGCTTTCAGTGCGTCGTGGGTCTTGGCGCGGGCGGCAAACCCGTTCGGATCCTTGGCAAACAGCGCAGGATCGGCCATTTCCGCTTCGACCTTGGCGAGCTTGGCTTGCGCCTCCTCAATTTTCACCGGCAGCGATTCCAGCGCGAATTTCTGCTTGTAGGAGAGCTTGCGCGCGTTGTCCCGGCCTGCAGCCTGAGCTTTGGGCGCGGCCGCAGAACGGCTGGCAGCTTCCTGCGCAGACCGCGCTTTCTTTTCCTTGGCCTCGGTTCCACGTTGCGTCAGCATGTCGGAATAGCCCCCGGCATAGGCAATCCAGCGCCCGTCAGGGTCGACGGGATTGGCCGGCGCAAGTGTCGAATTGACCGTACGGTCGAGAAAATCACGGTCATGGCTGATCAGGATCACCGTGCCCGGATAGGAGGCAACGACTTCCTGCAACAGATCGAGCGTCTCCATATCGAGATCGTTGGTCGGCTCATCGAGGATCAGCAGGTTGGACGGCCGTGACAGGATCCGCGCCAGCACCAGGCGTGCCTTTTCGCCGCCCGAAAGATTGCGGATCGGGGTCCGCGCCTGCTCCGGCTGAAACAGAAAATCCTTCATGTAGCCGGTGACATGCTTGGCCTCGCCATTGACGATCAGGCTGTCGCCACGCCCGTCAGTGAGATAATGCGCCAGCGTCTCGTCCGGATTGAGCACGTCCCGGCGCTGGTCCAGAACCGCGATGTCGAGCTTCGAGCCATGCCGGACAAAACCGGTATCGGTTTCAAGTTCCCCGATCAGCATTTTCAGAAGCGTCGTCTTGCCCGCACCGTTGGGGCCGACAATACCGATGCAGTCGCCACGATTGATGCGGATCGAGAAGTCACGCACCACGGGATCCGCACCGTCATAGCTCTTGGAAATGTCTTCCGCCTCGATCACCAACTTGCCGGAATCGCGGCCCTCGGCAACCTGCGCGTTGATCCGTCCCTGCGGGCCCTTGTGGCCGCGATGCTCGGCCCGCATGGTTTTCAGATCGGACAGCCGCCGCATGTTGCGCTTGCGCCGTGCCGTCACGCCATAGCGCAGCCAGTGCTCCTCGCGTTCGATCTGGCGGCCGAGCTTGTGCTGCTCAAGTTCTTCGGCCTCCAGCACCGAGTCGCGCCAGGCTTCGAAATGCTCAAAGCCACGGTCGAGCCGCTGCGACCGGCCGCGGTCAAGCCAGATCGTGATCCGGCTGACACGCTCGAGAAAGCGACGGTCATGCGAAATCACCAGAAGCGCACTGCGGGTCCGGAGCAATTCTTCTTCCAGCCATTCGATCGTGGGCAGGTCGAGATGGTTGGTTGGCTCATCCAGCAACAGGATATCCGGTTCAGGCGCCAGCACCCGCGCCAGGGCTGCGCGTCGGGCCTCCCCGCCAGAAAGCGTCTGTGGATCAGCGTCTCCATCAAGCCCCAGATGCTCGAGCAGATACGTCACCCGGTAGACATCATCATTCGGACCGAGCCCAGCTTCAGCATAGGCTTGCACGCTATCAAACCCTTCGAAATCCGGTGCTTGCGGCAGGTAACGGATGGTCGAGGACGGATGCCGGAAGATTTCACCCGACTGCGGCTCGACCTGTCCGGCGGCAATCTTCAACAAGGTTGATTTGCCCGAGCCGTTGCGGCCGACAAGGCAGATCCTGACGCCGGGTTCCACCTGCAGCTCGGCCCCGTCAAGCAGCGGCGTGCCGCCAAAGGACAACAGGATATCGTCAAGTTTCAAAATGGGAGGCGCCATGTTCAGGCTCCGGAAAAATCATGAGGGCGGGCGATAACCAGGGCGCGGCCGGCGCCAAGGCTGGCGGTCACTGGCCCTTCAGCCACATTGGAGATGGTGCGCGACGCGCCAAATGCAATGTCGGCTTTGTCCAACGGGTACTTGGCTCCAGCCAGGCTGAGCCCGGTCAAGGCAGTAAAGGCAACGACGGAAAACAGTGATCCGGCCGGCAGATCCAGCTCCCGGGAACCCGGGAGCAACGGCACTGCTTCCTCGAGACCCGATGTCAGCACCACATCAAACCCGCGCTCGGCCAAGGTCACCGCCAGCAGCAGGTGTGACAACGAATGGTCAGTACGTTCGCCGCCGAACGACCCGATCAGCACCAGCCGGGTCGCCCCACGCTCGATGGCTTCTTCGATGGCCAGCTCACCGTCAGTGAAATTCTTCTCGGCGGGAAACGGCATCCGCGGTGTGGCTTCGTGAAATTCAGACAGGCCGTCCGGCGTCGAATCGAAGTCCCCGACCCACACTTCCGGCAGCACCCCAAGCGCCTGCGCGTGCCGCATCCCGCCATCGGCAGCGATCACGCGCGCCCCCTGCATCAGCTCCAGAACACGGTCGTCAATCTCAAGCGTCCCGCCAAGCAGCACTGCGAATGTTGAATTGGATCTCATGGCGCATGCCAATAGCAGTTTTGGCCGTACTTGCCAGCGTCTGGAAGAAATTCTATGTCTGATCCTGCTCTAACGGGGTGCCGGGCGTTTACGTCAGGCTGAGAGACCGGATGGTCAACCCGAAGAACCTGATCCGGTTTGTACCGGCGGAGGGATTAGACGTGCCCATCGCGCCTATTCCTGCTTTTTCTGATCCAAGGAGACGCGATCCATGCGCATATCTCGTTTTATTCCCTTTGCACTCTCAGCTTTTGTCCCGTTTCTCGCAGGCCCCGCCAACAGCGCGGACAAGGCGTTGACGGTCTACACCTATGAAAGCTTCATCGCTGAATGGGGTCCCGGCCCGAAGATCGAGGCCGCCTTCGAGGCTGAGTGCGATTGCGATCTCACCTGGGTCGGTGTCGCCGATGGCGTGGCGCTGCTCAATCGCCTCAAGCTTGAAGGCGACAAGGCCGAAGCCGGTGTGGTGCTAGGCCTCGACACAAATCTCGTCGCCGAAGCCAAGGCCACCGGCCTGTTCGAGGTGCATGGTCTCGACACCAAACCCGTCTCGGTTCCGGGCGGCTACAGCGATGACACCTTCATTCCCTATGACTACGGCCATTTCGCCGTCATCTACGACACCGAGACGATTGCCAATCCACCGGCAAGCCTCAAGGATCTGGTCGAGGGTGACCCGGACCAGAAGATCGTCATTCAGGACCCACGCACCTCGACCCCGGGTCTGGGACTGCTGCTTTGGGTCAAGTCGGTCTATGGCGATGATGCGGCGCAAGCCTGGGAGAAACTCTCCAAGCGCGTGCTGACGGTGACGCCGGGCTGGTCGGAAGCCTATGGCCTTTTCACCTCGGGCGAAGCGCCGATGGTTCTGTCCTACACCACCTCCCCCGCCTACCACATGGTAGCAGAAGAGACGAACCGCTATCAGGCCGCCGAATTCTCGGAGGGCCATTACCTGCAGATCGAAGTCGCCGGCCTGCTGGCCAATGCGCCCGACAAGGATCTGGCACGGGAGTTTCTCGGCTTCATGATGACGCCGGGCTTCCAGAACGAGATCCCCACCAACAACTGGATGCTGCCCGCCGCCGCCATCACCATGGAGCTTCCCGAAGCCTTCGGCATGTTGGTCGCACCGGAAAAGACCTTTCTCTATGCACCGGAAGACGTGGCTGAAAACCGCGCTGCCTGGATCGACGAATGGCTCGGCGCCATGAGCCGCTGATCCGGATATCGCCACCATGCTGACCCGGACCGAGCATCGCGCATCACGCATGGCAGGACTTGCCGCGCTGGTGGCGATCGGTCTGGCGTTGGCGGTGCCGATAGCCGTCCTTCTGTCCCACGGCGGCGCCAGCGAATTGTCTTCGAGCCAGGGCGATTACCTGGTCCAGATCACCCGCTTCACCCTGCTGCAGGCGGGTCTGTCGACGCTGCTCAGCCTCGTCTTCGCGGTGCCGCTGGCGCGCGCCCTTGCCCGCCGCCCCGAATTTGTCGGGCGGCGCTGGCTGCTCAACCTGTTTGCCGTCCCGCTCGGCCTGCCGCCGCTGGTCGCAGCGCTTGGCCTGATCGAGGTCTGGGGCCGCAATGGTGTCGCCAACCAGGGGCTCGGGCTGCTGGGGGCCGAAACTCCGTTCTCGATCTACGGCCTCAGCGGCATTCTTCTCGCCCATGTGTTTTTCAACCTGCCTCTCGCCGTGCGGCTGATCCTGCCGGCGCTTGAGCGCCTGCCGCCCGAATACTGGAAGACCGCCGCAAATCTGGGCATCGGCGGCCTCCCGCTGTTTCGCCTGGTCGAATGGCCCGCCATGCGTCGCACTGCCGCCAGTGCTGCAGGGCTGGTGTTCATGCTCTGCGCCACCTCGTTTACGCTGGTGCTGGTGCTGGGTGGCGGACCGGCGGCGACCACGCTGGAAGTCGCCATCTACCAGGCGCTGCGGTTTGACTTCGATCCGGGTCGCGCCGTGCTGCTGTCTCTCATCCAAATCTGCATGACCTTGGTCGTGATGCTGGCCCTCAAGCTGATGGCAGCGACTGCCGAGACGGGCGACACCAAGGGCGGCAGCACCAGCCGCCCGGATGTCCAAGGCGGGCTGCATGCCCTGCCCGACGCGGCACTGATCGGCCTGGGCGGGCTTTTCGTAAGCGCCCCGATGGTAGCGGTGATTGTCTCCGGATTGAGCGCCGACCTGTCCCGCCTGCTCACCGACACCCTGTTCTGGCGCGCAGCAAGCACCAGCCTCGCGATTGGCCTTGCCGCTGCAGCTCTCTCGGTTGTGCTCGCTTCATTTCTGGTGCGCGGCCGCTACTCGGCTGGCCAAAACCCCGGCTCCCCCGCGCTTGGACTGCTGGCGGGTCTGTCGGGTGCAGCGGGCTCTCTGACCTTGCTGGTTCCGCCCGTGGTGCTCGGCGCGGGATGGTTCCTGATGCTTGGCGGTGGCACCGGCCAACTGCTCGCTCCGCTGATGGTCATTATTTTAATCAACGCGCTGATGGCTCTGCCTTTCGTCATGCGGGTTCTGGAGCCCGCCCATCAAAACACTCTGGAACGCAATGGGCGTCTGGCAGTATCGCTTGGTGTGGTCGGAGCAAACCGCCTGAAACAAATCGACCTTCCGGCCATGCTGCCGGCATTGGCGACCGGGTTTGTCTTTGCGGTGGCACTCTCTCTGGGCGATCTGGGCGCCATAGCGCTGTTTGGCAGCGACCGGATTGTGACCTTGCCGTGGCTTTTGTATCAGAAACTGGGAAGCTACCGCACCGCCGATGCCGCCGGCCTTGCACTGTTGCTGGGTGCAATCACCATGGCTTTGATGATTGTGGCCGAGAAACTCGGCACCTGGAATGGAAGCGCCTATCGATGACCCAACAACCCGCAATCGAGTTTGACGGCGTCGTCTTTGGCATGGGGGATCTGAGCGCGGAGTTCAGCTTTCGGCGCGAGGCCGGATCCGTGACAGCCATTCTCGGCCCATCCGGCGCCGGCAAGTCCACCCTGCTCAACCTTGCCGCCGGCTTCCTGACACCAGCCAGCGGCAGGATAATCCTCGACGGCCGTGACATTACCGGCCTGTCACCGTCCGACCGCGGCATCTCCATGGTGTTTCAGGACAACAACCTGTTTGCCCATCTCGACATCCGGACCAATATCGGCCTTGGCCTCGACCCCTCGCTGAAGCTGGACACCGGCGCCTGGACGCAGGTCGACAGGGCGCTGGAACGCGTCGGACTTGCCGGATTTGGCAAGCGCATGCCGGGCACCCTCTCGGGCGGCGAGCGGCAACGTGTGGCGCTCGCCCGCGCCTTCGCACGCCGCCGCCCGCTGCTTTTGCTCGATGAGCCTTTCGACGGCCTCGGCCCCGGTCTCGCGGCCGATATGCTGGGGCTGATGCTGGAGATCCGCGCCGAGGTCGGTGCAACCGTGCTGATGGTCACCCACGATCCCGATGAAGCCGACGCCGCCGCCGACGAGATCCTGTTCATTGCCAGGGGCGGAATCGCAGCGGACGCAGCTGTGGCAGGTTTTTTCGAGCGTCGGGATTTGCCGGATTTGCAGACCTATCTTGGCAGCACCGGCAACAACTAAGGCCGCGCCACAATTTCGACGCGAGTGTTTGCCACTGGAGAAGCGGCGCGAATTGGGATAGACCGGTGCCACATGCTTCGGCTTGCGTTTTTCAGCTTCCGTCCCGGCATCACTATGACACAACAGTAAACCGGACCATGGCCAAGATAGCAGCGCCCCACACACAGGTGAAAATGACCGCCCGCAACAAGCTTCGCCTTGCGTTGGTTACCTGCGGCGGCGCGCTATTGCTGGCAGGCTGCCAGACTCTTGGCGTTGATGTTTACGAGCCCTCGGTCAAGCCGTCTTCCACACCGCAGACGGCAGAAAAGGCCGGCGCATCAGATCCGCGCACGCGCATTGGCGCCAACGAGCATCCGCGCATCATCGCCAGCTACGGCGGCGAGTTTCGTGACGCCAAGACCGAACGTCTGGTGGCGCGCATCGTCGGCGCGTTGACGCTGGTGTCTGAAAATCCGAGCCAGGCCTATCGCATCACTGTACTCAATTCGCCCGCGGTCAACGCCTTCGCCCTGCCCGGCGGCTATCTCTATGTCACCCGCGGCCTGCTGGCTCTG
>Ga0209344_10000616_pt1 | contig 57616 bp, 55 predicted proteins | sample Cruoilmetagenom6_FD_187293 | JGI IMG/M metagenome (GOLD analysis project Ga0209344, IMG submission 187293) | Oil polluted marine microbial communities from Coal Oil Point, Santa Barbara, California, USA - Santa Barbara Oil Seep Sample 6 (SPAdes)... | ecosystem: Environmental > Aquatic > Marine... | reverse complement strand
GTATATTGGTCGACGCCGAACAGTTTGAAAGCTGAGGCGGACCAGTTCTCGACGGTGAGGAATTCCAGCATGCGGGGGAAGCGTTTGGGATCGAAATAGTGGCGGCCGATCGTGGTGGGGACGTCATCGACGAAATGCATGATCTCGCCGATGAGCACGGGTTCGCGCTGGGACACCTGCAAGAGCGGGGCGATCTCGGCGGGGGTGCGCCGCTTGGTTCTCAGCGACAGGATTTCCACCCGCACAATGCTGCCGTTTTCACGCATGTTTTCGGCGAAACGGGTATGCTGGTTGATCCTGTAGTCGAGGGTTCTGGTTTGCACATAGGCACCACGCCCCTGCCAGCTGCCGATCAGGTTTTCATCCTTGAGCACATCAAAGGCGCGGCGGACGGCGTGCCGCGGCACCTTGTAGAGCTCAGCGAGATGTTCCTGCGAGGGGATCTTGCTGCCGGGTGCCATGGCCCCCCGCGTAATCGCGTCACGCAGGTCCAGATAGACCTGATCCCAGATCGGTGCGCTGCGCGACAAGAGAAACTCCGGCCAAAGACATGTGTCTCGAAAACTATGGCTTATACCTGCGACAGGAAGGTGACATTCAGGGGTTAATACCGGCTGGGATTCGCTGAGTTTAAGGGCTGAGATTTGCCCTTAGATTAGTACGTATCTCTACGTGAAATGCCCGTTTTACCTTCCCCGCTTGTCTCAAATTTCGTAAAAACCTGGGGCACCGGTATTTTGCCGTCAGTTTATAATGGGTGGCCGTATTTTTATTCTTCTTCGCTCAGGCAGATTTGCCCTTTGGATCATGCTGTTAACGGCCGTTTTCGTGACGGCGGGATGTGCGCGGCGGCCGGGTGACGATGTGTTGCGCGCAGTGGCCCAAACCGCCCCGGAGGCCCGCAACGTAACCGTTTACGTCGCAACCTCCCGCGCCCGCCAAACCCCCGGCACCAATATTTTCAACAAAATCCACGCTCAGGATTTAAACTACGCCGTGTTCACAATTTCCATCCCGCCAACCCATAAACCGGGGGTGATCGAGTGGGCAAAAGGGGTGCCGGACCCGCGCACGGATTTTGTAACCGTCAGGGAACGCGCGCTGGACAAGGCCGAGTTTGAGCAGGCGGTTCGCAAGGATTCCGGCGGAAAACGGGAGAATATCGGCATATTCGTTCACGGCTATAACACCAATTTCCCCGAGGCCTTGTTCCGGCACGTGCAAATGTCCGCCGATGCGGGGGTGACGGAGGGCGGCGCGGCCATTCTGTTTGCCTGGCCCTCAGCGGCCTCCTATTCGGGCTATATTACCGACCGGGATGCAGCGACGGCCTCGCGCGACCAATTGGTTGATCTGCTGGTCAGTGTCACCAAAGGTTCCGGGCGCGGACAGTCGATCCTCTTTGGGCACAGCATGGGCGGCTGGATGGTCAGCGAGGCGCTGCGGCAGTTGAAGCTGACGGGACGGGATGATGTGATCAAAAAACTGAATGTGATCCTCGCCGCACCCGATATTGATGCCGAAGTATTCCGAACACAAATGAGCGTTATCGGGCCGCTTTCACCGCCGATGAAAATCCTTGTTTCTCCGGATGATGTGGCGCTTTCGGTTTCGAGCCTGTTGTCCGGCAATAAATTGCGGGTGGGACAAATTGATGTTTCGGATCCGGCGGTTCAGGCGGCGGCACGTGCGGCCAAAGTGCAGATTATCGACATTTCGGATATCGAGGCGGGAGACCGGTTCTTGCATGAGCGGTTCGCGGCGGTCGCGGCGCTTTATCCAAAAATAAGCGCCCAACAGGATAAGGGCGACGGATTGCAAAGGGCGGGGGCGTTCATGTTCGATGCCGCCGCTGCGACCGTGTCTGCCCCCTTTGTCCTTGGGGCGAATATTGTCGCTGGCCGATAATCGATGATGGACTGACCGGTTGGTGCTGTGGCTTGAGGCCAGGCTTTGTCAGTACAACTGGCGACGCAATCTATCCAAGCTTCCGATAGAGCATCTTCTTATCGCGCGGTTTTGAAATACGCGGCCTGCGTTGAGAGCGAACGCCGTGTCACGGGTCCATATATGCGGATTCCGATTATACATTAGTTGTATTTAATATAAAAAAATGAGTATTTCCCTTAATGTTTTAGCCGAAATTTATGATTATCTTTTGGCCTATATGTTTGGGTTTTAGCGGGCGTTTCAGGGATAGTTATTTGAATAGATTTTTTTGCACTCCTTTCGTTGCCGTGGCCGCCACGATGCTGGTCTTGTGCGGGCCGGTATTCGGGCGTGACCTGTCCGGGACCGCTCTGCGTCTCGAAGAGATCGCGACCTCGCAGTTTGAGACGCGACATTTCAATTCTATGCTGGTGGACGTGCTGGTTGATGGCGTGCCGGTTTTTACCTTTGCGCAGGGCGAGGCCATGCCGGGTGTTCCCGTGACGCGCGAGGGGCATTTCCGTAACGGGGCGGTGGCGCTGGCCTATATCGGGGCGTTGGCGCTGCGGCTCGAGGAGGAGGAACTTGTCGATCTGGAGGCGCGCATTGACCGGTGGTTGCCGGACTTGCCCGGCGCGGACAAGGCAAGTATGCGCATGCTGATCAACATGACGGCGGGCTATCCCGATCATGTCGCCAATGATGATTTCATCAAAGCCTTTTACGCAGATCCGTTTCGGCACTGGACGCCCGAAGAATTGATCACGATCAGTCTTTCGGTTGAACGACGTTTCGTGCCGGGTGGGAATTGGGATTATTCCCATTCAGGTTATGTCATTCTTGGCCGCGTGCTTGAAGCCGCGACCGATACGCCCCTTGACGCCTTGCTGGATCAATATGTGCTTGGTCCGCTTGGCCTTGAACATACCAGGGCTTTCGTGACGCCTGAAATTCCCGAGCCGGTGGTGCATGCCTATACTGCGGAACGCGGTAACTGGGAGGATTCCACTTTCTGGCACCCCTCATGGACATTGCCGGAAGGCGCGGTGCAGGTGACAACGATTGCCGAAATGGCGCGCAGTTTTGATGCGATTGTGGGGCATGACGGCTTTTTGCAGGCTGAATCCCGAGCACAGATGATTGATCCGGTCTTGATCGGCTTTGGAGACAGGCTTGAGGGGTGTCCGAGCTGCCACACGCTGGGACCTGCATTCAGCTACGGACTTGGCGTCATGCTGCAGGAAGACTGGGTGTTTCAAACGCCCCTTTTTGGCGGCTATGCCTCGTCGGTGGGGACATTGCCCGAAGGGCGCGCGGCAATCGGCCGGGTGACCATTGCAGTGGCCGGCACCTTCACCCCGGATGCCTATGAAGACTGGACCGGGGCCTTGCCGAACTGGGCTGACGAGACCGTGCGCCTGCTTGCAGCAGAACTGGTGCCGGACAATCCGCCAACCGCCTTTCGATACTGATTTTGGGACGTCTTTACGATTAGGGAATTTGTTATGCGTCTGTTCGCTTTTTCGACCGTGGTTTTTGTTGCGCTTGCCATGACGGGGGAGGTGGGCGCGCAGACGATTGTCCCGGGGGCTACACCCGCAAGCGATGCGACGGCCCTGGCAGAAAATGGTATGGCGCTGGCCCTTGAGACACTACCCGCGACAATCACGGATATCATGCAGCGCAGCGGTGTGCCGGGCATAGCGGTTGCTGTGGTGCAGGGTGGGGAGACGGTTTTCCTCGAAGGGTTCGGCGTGCGCGACATGACAACGGGTGCACCGGTAACGCCGGAAACCGTGTTCCAGATCGCCTCGATTTCAAAGCCGGTCTCGGCGACGGTGGGGGCGATTGCGGTGTCCAAAGGGATCGTCTCCTGGGATGATCCTGCCAGCAAATATCTGAACGAGCTGAAGCTCTCGGACGATTATGTGACGACGCGTGCGACGATTGGGGATTTCTTTGCCCATCGTTCCGGCCTGCCCATGGCGATCGGGGATCATCTGGAGGATCTGGGTTTTGACCGTGCCGGGATCATGGCCCGGCTGGCGCAGGTGCCGCTCGACCGGTTCCGGACTTCTTATCACTATGCCAATTTTGGCATTACCATTGGTGCCGAAGCTATTGCGGCAGCTGCGGGGATGGACTGGGAAACCCTGGCGGACAAAAGCCTGTTTGAGCCGCTGGGGATGAGCGCGACCAGCTTTCGCCATGACGACCTGCTGACAAGGACGAACTTTGCCCGGTTGCACAGTTTTGAGAACGGGCATTTTGAGGCGCTTTACGCGCGGGAGGCGGATGCGCAAGCACCGGCAGGCGGGGTATCTTCCAATGCCATCGATATGGCCACATGGATGAAGCTGCTGCTGGCGAACGGCAATTTCAACAACGCGCCTTTCGTCTCCATCAATGCCTTGCTGCCGGCCTTGCAACCGCAGGTCACCAGTGGGCGGGCCGGGAGCGCCGACGCGCGAAGCGGGGCCTATGGCTATGGATTTAATGTGGGTGTTTCCGCCAGCGGTCGCCCCGTCATGAGCCATTCGGGGGCTTTTCTTTTGGGGGCTGCCACGCATTTCCAGATTATCCCGAGTGCTGATGTTGGTATTGTCGTTCTGACCAATGGCGGGCCGGTGGGGGCTGCAGAAGCGATTGCCGCGCATTTTCTGGATGTGGTGCAGTTTGGGGAGGCTTCGCGCGACTGGTTTGCCGCCTATAATCACGTGATGGCCCCGCTTTATGCGCCGGTTGGCGATCTTGCCGGGCAAGAGCCGCCGGCCGCGCCGGAGATGGCGCGGGGGCTTGATGCCTATGTCGGCGAATATGACAATGCGTATGTCGGGCCGGCGCGGGTGGTGCTGGAGGATGGGCAATTGGTGGCTCTCTTAGGCCCCAATGGTCAGCGCTATCCGCTGGTCCATTGGTCGGGCGATGATTTTGCCATGACGCCCCGCCATGAAAACGGCCCTGCTGGTTCGCTATCCTCGGTCAGTTTTGCGGCGGATGCCGATACTGTTTCCGGGTTCACCATCGACTATTACAATGGCCATGGGCTGGGCGTCTGGACGCGCTGAATTTCAGGCTGACAGGGCCTTGGACTGGGCGAAGAGATATTCCATCAGCTCGCGGGTGGTCGAGGCAGCACGTTCTGCATCGCCCGAGACAATGGCCTTGCACACTTCAGCATGGCCTTGCGCCGAGGTGCTGAGCCCGTCATTGCCGTAATACTGATACCAGAAGCGGCGGCTGTGGATTTGCAATGGTGCCAGAATGCGGGGCAGGAACGGGTTGGCGGCGGCATTGCTGATGGCTTCGTCGAGCGCCTTGTCCTGCTGCAAGAATGCAAGCGTGTCACCGGCGGCGGCGCTGGCCAGCATGGCCTCGGTGCAGGCCTGAATGGTTTCGCGGTCATGGGGGCCGGCATAACGGGCGGCGGAGCGGGCGAGCAGGGGCTCAAGGGTGACGCGCGGTTCAATGGCCCGCGGATAGTCTTCCGGCCGGATTTCGGCGATCTGGACGCCGAGGCGCGGGTGCACCTCGGTCAGGCCCTCAAGGGTCAGGCGCTGGATGGCCTCGCGCACCGGGGTGCGGCCAAAGCCGACGGCATTGATAATGGTTTTTTCCGTCAGCATGCTGCCGGGCCGGAATTCCAGCGTCACGATCTTGTATTCAATCGCCAGATAAGCGCTATGAACCAGTGACAGTGATGATTTTTCGGGTGGCTTTCGGGTCATCGCGCCACGTCTGATCCTGGGACGGGCAGAGCGTCATATCGATGTGGGAATACCATGCGGGTGTGCCTCTTCCCTGATGCCGCGTTCCAGCGGTGGTGGCCGATTTGCCTCTTCGGGCAATTGCTGACTGCGTCAGTTAGATAATCCAGTTGCGCGCCTGCATCAACATATTATCGATATATCTTTAAACCGTCAGCTGACATTCCACTCCTGGCATTCGGTGTAAATGGCGTCTAGATTGAGGTCTATATCACAAATGATCTCAGAATCCGGGTTGATATATCTAAAATGCACCAATAATGTTCAAGTCGATTGGCGGCGTGCCGGTGGGCGGTTTTGGGTTCCCGATTCCGCAATTGGCAGGCAACCGATAAGGGCAGACGGCCGATCTCTTCTCATTTGTCAGGGGTGGTTTGTGCGCCGAATGCCAGTTGGCCGAATCTGGCGGGGCCCCTTGCGGCCTGAAGCCAGGCAGGACTCACTCAAACGGAGGACTATCTACATGCGTATATTCTCAAAGGCCGTTGCGGCGGGGGCTCTTATTGCCCTGACAGCCGGTTCGGTTGCACTGGCGCAGGACACGATCGCCATTGGCGTTCAGGTGCCCACGACCGGTTCGGAAGCGACTTACGGGCAGGATATGGCGAATGCTGTGGAGATTGCCCAGGATGAGATCAATGCTGCAGGCGGCGTGTTGGGCAAGAAGCTGACCATGGTTATTGGTGACAGTGCCTGCGACCCGCAGCAATCTGTCAATGCGGCCAGCAAGATCGTGTCACAGAATGTTGTGGCAGCAGTTGGCGGCTATTGCTCCGGCGCGACATTGCCGACCCTCAAGATTTATGGCGATGCCAATATTCCGTTCGTCATTACGGCGGCCAATTCCACCCAGCTCATTCCCGCCAATCCGGGCAATGCGTTCATGATCAATTCGACCGGTGACGAGCAGGCCAACAAGGCTGTTGAGTTCCTTTCCGGCAAGGGTGCCAAGACCCTCGCTATCGTCAATCAGGGCGATGCCTATTCCCAGGATCTGGCCGATCTGGCACGCGATGCCTGGACAGAGGCCGGCAATACGGTTGCTGCCTTCGAAACCGTCAACAAGGGTGAGCAGGATTATTCCGCCATTGTGACCGCGATCAAGGCGGCCAATCCCGATGCCGTGTTCTGGACCGCTTATTATGCTGATGGCGGCTTGCTGATCCGTCAGCTGCGCCAGTCTGGCTATCAGGGCATTATCGCTGTTGGCGATGGCTCCAACTCTGCCAAACTGTTCGAAATTGCCGGTCGTGCCGGTGAAGGCGTCTTTGGCTTCTCGAACCCGATTGCCGAGTTCCTGCCTGCGGCCAAGACGTTTATCGATACCTATCAGGCCAAATATGGCAATGCACCTGGCCCCTATGCCCCGCTGACCTATGACGGCATGCAGCTTCTGGCCTGGGCCATCAACAAGGCCGGTTCCACCGATGCCGACGCGATCAAGGCCGCACTGGCTTCCGCTGATGGCGAGGAATGGCTCGCCGGTCCGATCTCCTTTACCACGGAAAATACGCTGGCCCGCTCCAACTTCATCGTTCTTGAAGGCAAGGGCGGGGCTTGGGTTCGCGCTCAAGACTAGCGTGTGAATAGGACCGGCCGGTGCCATCAGGTGCCGGCCGGTCAAAAGCGCGCGGGGGCTGCCGTGCTGTTGTGAGGGGAGCGGATATGAGTGTTTTTGAGATCATCATGCATCAGTTGGTCAACGGGCTTGTGCTCGGGTCCTTCTATGCATTGGTTGCTTTGGGTTACACGATGATTTTCGGGGTCATCAAACTTCTCAATTTTGCCCATGGCGATTTGTACATGATCGGTGGTTTCACCGGTTTCATCATTCTCTCGGCCATTTCGAGCGTTGTGGGAGGAGACTGGTTTGGCATTTTCATTGCCATGTTCCTCTCGATGATCGCCGTTGGCTGTCTTGGTGTCGTGATCCAGCGCATTGCCTATCAACCCATGCTGGCCGCCCCGCGTCTTTCCATTCTCATCACCGCGCTGGCGGTGTCGCTGGTGTTGCAAAATGCCGTGCTGGCGCTGACCGGCGGGCAATATACCGCTTTCAGTACCGATATCGGGTTTGGCGGCGTCAATATCGGCAGCCTGTTCATCACCTATAACCAGATGGTTTTGGTGGGCACGGCATCGATCCTCATGATCGCGCTGCAGGTATTTGTGACCCGCACCCAATATGGCCGCGCCATGCGCGCCGTCGCCATCGACAAGGACATGTGCGAATTGATGGGCATTAACGTGCCCGCGATCATCGGCGTGACCTTTTTCATCGGTTCGGCGCTGGCTGCTGCGGCTGGGACCATGGCCGGGGCCTATTATGGCTCGGTCTGGTATTTCATGGGTTTTCTTGTCGGTCTCAAGGCGTTCACCGCTGCGGTGATTGGCGGTATTGGGTCGATTCCCGGTGCCATGCTGGGCGGGCTGATCCTTGGGCTGCTTGAGGCGTTTGGTACGCAAATTCCGGGTATTGGCAGCGAGTGGAAGGACGTCTTCACCTTCGTCGTGCTCATTCTGGTGCTGGTGTTCAAGCCGACTGGCCTCTTGGGTAAATCCGAGCAGGAGCGCATGTGATGAGCGAGCAAAAAGTCCTCTCCGCCCGCCTGTTCGGCCCGCTGGCCGTTCTGGTTGAAAACTCGAAAGCCCGCTGGACGGCGATTGGTGCCATTCTGATCCTGATGGCGATCGGGCCATTTATATTTGGCCAATATGCCACAGTCATCATGACCAATGCGCTGCTCTATGTGGTGCTGGCGCTGGGGCTGAATATCGTGGTGGGTTATGCTGGCCTCTTGGACCTCGGCTATGCCGCGTTCTTTGCCATTGGTGCTTATACGGTGGGTATTCTCACCCAGGAATTCGGGGTCAACTTCTGGCTGACATTGCCGGTTGCTGTGCTTGCTGCGGCGATTGGCGGGATCATTATTGGCGGGCCGACATTGCGGCTGCGCTCCGATTATCTGGCGATTGTGACGCTCGGCTTTGGCGAGATCGTGCGGCTGTCGGCCCGCAATCTTGATATTACCGGCAAGGCCAGCGGCATTTCGGGCATTGAACAGCCCTATCTGTTTGGCTGGCATATCGCGGGCTATCTCGACTTTTATTACGTGTTCTGCGTTCTGGCGATCCTTGCAGTGTTTGTCTCGGTGCGGCTGGCCAATTCGCGGCTGGGGCGCGCCTGGCTTTATGTGCGCCATGATGAAGATGTGGCCGAGGCGATGGGTATCAACCGGGTGCGGGTGAAACTGGCCGCCTATGTCATCGGGGCGATTTTCGGTTCGGTGGGCGGCGCGTTTTTCGCGGCCAATCTCGGGGCGATCTCGCCGGAGAGTTTCTCGTTCACCCAATCTGTACTGATCCTGATGGCGGTGATCCTTGGCGGCATGGGCAAGATTCCCGGCGTGATCCTTGGTGCCCTGATCATCATTCTCGGGCCGGAACTGTTGCGCGACCTCGGGCCGTTGCGTCTGCTGGTATTTGCGGTGGGGCTGTTGCTGATCATGCTGTTCAGACCCAGCGGCATCTGGCCGGGGAAAGGAGCGCAGAAATGAGTGAAGCGCTTCTCAATCTTACGGGCGTTGGTCTGGCCTTCGCCGGCAATACTGTGCTGGATGACGTGAATTTTCAGGTGCCTGAAAAGACGGTCGTCAGCCTGATCGGACCGAATGGCGCGGGCAAGACCTCGCTGTTCAATTGTATTACCGGTTTTTACAAGCCGCAAATGGGCTCGGTCATGTTTGACGGGCGCGAAATGCTCAAGCTCAAGCCGCATGGGGTCACCGCTGCCGGGATCGCGCGCACGTTTCAGAACCTGCGCCTGTTTAACGAAATGACGGTTTTGGAAAACGTGATGTCGGGCATGCATTGCCGCTCATCTGCGGGGGCGTTTGCTGCCATTTTCCGTACGCCGACACAACGGCGTGAGGAAAAGGAAATCGATGAGTTCTCACGGGAATGTCTCGATTTTTGCGGCGTTGACGATGATGTGGATCGGCTGGCCACGACATTGGCCTATGGGCATCAGCGCCGGGTGGAAATCGCCCGGGCGCTGGCGACCAAGCCCAAGCTCTTGCTGCTGGATGAACCGGCGGCGGGGCTGAATGCCGGTGAGAAACAGGATCTGGTGGCGCTAATAAATCGCATTCGCGACGAGCGCGGCATTTCGGTGCTGTTGATCGAACATGACACCGGGCTGGTGATGAAAGTCTCCGAACGCATTCACGTGCTCGATCATGGTGTGATGATTGCCGAGGGCACGGCCAAGGAAATTCAGAGCAATCCCAAGGTTATCGAAGCCTATCTGGGGCAGGAAGATGGGGAGGCGAGCCTTGAACTCTGAGGACAAACAAGGGGATGTGGTCCTCAAGCTGAGCGGTGTCGAGGCCGGGTATGGCCGTATTCAGGCGCTGAATGGTATTGATCTGGAGGTCCGGCGCGGGCAGATCGTGACGCTATTGGGGGCCAATGGCGCGGGCAAGACCACGACATTGAAAACTATTTCGGGTCTGGTGCGGGCGACGGCCGGGTCGATCACCCTTGAGGGGCAAGACATCACCCAGATGAAGGCCAGCGACATTGCCCGGCTGGGGCTGGTGCATGTGCCTGAAGGCCGGCACATCCTGCGCGGCTTGTCGGTGCGGGAAAACCTCGAACTGGGCGCATTTACGGTGCGCGATCCCGCGGTGCGCAAGGCGAGGATGCAGGAAGCTTTCCGGTTGTTCCCAATCCTTGAGGAACGCCAGCATCAGGATGGCTCGCTATTGTCGGGCGGTGAGCAGCAAATGCTGGCCATGGGCCGGGCGCTAATGCATGGGCCCAAAGTGTTGTTGCTGGATGAACCGTCCATGGGGCTGGCACCTATCCTTGTGCTGGAGACAATGAAAATCGTCAAACGGCTCAATCAGGAAGAGGGCACCACCATTCTTCTGGTCGAGCAGAATGCCCGGTTGGCGCTCAAGCTGGCGCATTACGGTTATGTGCTGGAAGGCGGCCATGTCCGCATGCAGGATGATGCAAAAAGCCTGCGCGAAGATGCTTCAATCGTACAGGCCTATCTTGGTGACTGATGTGATCTGACGGTAGTGTCAAGGTAAGGGTTTGTGGACTAGGCGCTGGGCAATGCCCGCCCGGAAAGACGTTTTATGAGTGATATGGGAAAAGCATCCCGCGCAGGGCATGACGTTGTCATTGTCGGCGCGGGCATTGTGGGTTTGGCCACAGCACACAAACTGCAACAGGCCGGGCGCAAGGTGACCTTGATCGACCGGTCGGGTATTGCGACCGAGACCAGCTCGGGCAATGCGGGCGGGTTGGCGTTTTCCGATGTGATGCCGCTGGCGAGTGCGGGGATGTTGGGCAAGGTTCCTAAATGGCTGCTGGACCCTTTGGGGCCGTTAACGATTCCGCCCGCTTATTTTCTGCCCATTTTGCCCTGGCTTTATCGTTTCTGGCGGGCCGGGCTGCCCGACCGGATGGAGGCGAGCATTGCTGCGCAATCGGCTTTGATGCGATTGGCCAAGGTGGAGATGGATGCGCTGGTTGCCGCCTGTGATCTTTCCGGCATGGTGATGCCGGATGGTGTGCTGGAACTCTATGAAAGCGAAGCGGAACTTACCGCCTCGGAACCGGGCTGGCGGCGGCGGGCGGAAGAAGGCATTGCTTATGAACATGTGCGCGGGGAACGTCTGGCGGAATTGCAGCCCGGCCTGTCACCGCGTCTGGTGGCGGGCACATTTGTGCCGTCATGGGAATCGGTGACGGACCCTTATTTGTTCGCCAAGGCGATTGGCGACAATGTGCTGGCGCGTGGCGCAAAGTTTATTCAGGCCAAATTGGTGGCGGCGCGGCCGACAGAAGATGGTGTGCACCTGACCCTTAAAGACGGGACTGAGCTTGCTGCCAATCATCTGGTCATTGCTACGGGTGCCTGGTCGCACACCATGGCCGGGATGCTGGGCGACGACATTCCGCTGGAGACGGAGCGCGGTTATAATACGACGCTGCCGGTTGGTGCGTTCGATTTGAAGCGGCAGCTGACCTTTGGCGGGCATGGCTTTGTGATTTCCAACCTATCCACCGGCGTGCGGATTGGCGGCGCGGTGGAACTGGGCGGGCTGAAACTGAAGCCGAATTATGCGCGGGCTGATGCCATGCTGAAAAAGGCGGCGATGTTCCTGCCGGGGCTTAAAACCGAAGGCGGCACACAATGGATGGGCTTTCGGCCCTCCCTGCCGGATAGTCTGCCTGCCATTGGTGTGTCCTCGGCTTCACCGCGTATTATCTATGCCTTCGGGCACGGGCATTTGGGGCTGACGCAATCGGCGGGCACGGGCGCGCTCGTGACCGATCTGGTGCTTGGCCGTGGTCCGCAATTTGATTTGTCTCCGTTCAGTCCCCAGAGGTTTTAGGGCATGGCACGCTATACATTTTCCTGCATCGATGGGCATACCTGCGGCAATCCGGTGCGGCTGGTTTCGGGTGGCGGGCCGCTGCTTGAGGGCGAGACCATGCTGGAGCGGCGGGCGCATTTTCTCGCCGAATTTGACTGGATCCGCAAAGGCCTGATGTTCGAGCCGCGCGGGCACGACATGATGTCGGGCTCCATTCTTTATCCGCCGACCCGTGATGATTGTGATGTAGGCATTCTGTTTATCGAGACCTCAGGCTGCCTTTACATGTGCGGCCACGGCACGATCGGCACGGTCACCATGGCGATCGAGAATGGCTTGATCAAACCGAAGACGCCAGGTGTGGTGAAACTTGATACGCCTGCCGGCGTGGTGACCGCCACCTATCGGCAAGAGGGTGATTATGTGGAGGAGGTGCGCATTACCAATGTGCCGTCTTTCCTTTACAAGACCGGGCTTGAAGCCGAGGTTGAGGGGCTGGGCACGGTCACTGTCGATGTGGCCTATGGCGGCAATTTCTACGCCATTGTCGAGCCGCAGGACGCATTCAAGGATATTGCCGATGTGACGGCGGGGGACCTGATCCGCTGGAGCCCGCTATTGCGCGCGGCGCTGAATGAAAGCCACACATTCGTGCATCCGGAAAATCCGGACATCAACCGGTTGAGCCATATTCTTTGGACCGGCAAGCCGACGGTTGCAGGCGCGACAGCGCGCAATGCGGTATTTTATGGCGACAAGGCAATTGACCGCTCGCCCTGCGGCACCGGTACATCAGCGCGCATGGCGCAGTGGGCGGCGAGGGGCCAGTTGCAGCCCGGCGATGATTTCATTCATGAGAGCATTATAGGCTCGCTGTTCAATGGGCGGGTGGAGAGTGCTACCAAAGTGGGTGACCTTGATGCGATTGTGCCCTCGATTGGCGGCTGGGCGCGCCAGACCGGGATCAACACCATTTTCATCGATGACCTTGATCCGTTTGCGCACGGGTTTTCGGTTATCTAGGCACAGGCGGTTCTTTCATCATGCGGACGATCAAAAGCATTGAAATTATCGGCTGCCATGCCGAGGGCGAGGTGGGCGACGTGATCGTTGGCGGTGTGGCGCCACCACCCGGGGCGACGCTTTGGGAACAGTCCCGTTTCATTGCCAATGACAAGACCCTCCGCGACTTTGTGCTGCATGAGCCGCGCGGCGGGGTGTTCCGGCATATCAACCTCCTGGTGCCGGCCAAGGACCCCCGGGCGCAAATGGGCTTTATCATCATGGAGCCGGAAGATACCCCGCCCATGTCCGGTTCCAATTCGATCTGCGTATCGACGGTGCTGCTCGATACCGGAATCATCCCGATGACCGAGCCGGAGACGCATATGGTGCTCGAAGCGCCGGGTGGTTTGCTGCATGTCACAGCCCAATGCCGCAATGGCAAGGCGGAGCGGATTACGGTCACCAATGTGCCCAGCTTTGCCGACAAACTTGATGCGGTGATCGAGGTTGAGGGGTTGGGCACGCTGACGGTCGATACGGCTTATGGCGGCGATAGTTTCGTGATTGCCGATGCGGCAGCGCTCGGTTTTGCCATTCGGCCCGACGAGGCGCGGGAGCTGGCGGAGACGGGGGTGAAGATCACCCGCGCGGCGAATGAACAATTGGGCTTCACCCATCCGGGCAATGCGGATTGGCGGCATATCTCGTTTTGTCAGATCGCGGGGCCTTTGGCGAAGGTGGACGGGATATGGACCGGGGCGAATGCGGTGGTGATCCAGCCGGGCAAGATCGATCGGTCACCCACGGGCACCGGCTGTTCGGCACGGATGGCCGTGCTGCATGCCAAGGGGGCGATGGCGGTGGGAGATCGCTATCACGCCCGCTCCATTATCGGTTCGGCATTTCACTGCCGTATCGCCGATGTGACGGCGATTGGGGACAAACCGGCGATTACGCCGGAAATTACCGGCCGGGCCTGGATCACCGGCAAACGCACCGAAATGCTGGATCCGGACGATCCCTGGTCCGGCGGCTACAAGCTGACGGATACCTGGCCCCAAAAGATGGGGTGAGGGCCATCCGCGCGGTTAGTAGGTCGCGCGGCCGCCGGACAGATCGAAGGTGGCGGCGGTGGTGAAGGAATTTTCTTCGGTCGCCAGCCAGCAAATGGCGGAGGCGGCTTCGGTCAGTTCGAGCATGCGGCCACGGGGAATTTTCGAGAGGATCATCTTAAGGAAATCAGGGTCCTGGCTGAGGGCCATGGTGGTTTTGGCAACCGCCGGGGTGACTGCATTCACGCCGATATTATAGCCGGCCAGTTCCTTGCCCAGTGATTTGGTGAGGGCGAGCACGCCTGCCTTGGTCGATGAATAGGCCGGGGCATTGGGGTTGCCTTCCTTGCCTGCGACTGAGCTGACATTGACGATGCGGCCATATTTGGCGGCAATCATGTGGGGCACGACGCTGCGGCAGACATTGAAGGTGCCGACAAGTCCGATATGGACCACGTCCATGAAAGCTTGGGCGGGATATTCCCAGGTCGGCGCATTGGGGCCGACAATGGCGGCATTATTGATCAGGACATCGATCTTGCCGAATTTTTCCATAGTTGCCGTAACGCCCGCTTCAACGGCAGCGAGATCGCCGATATTGACGTTAAGCGCGAGCAATTGCGCGTCACTGGCATCAAGGGATTTTGCCAGCTTGTCGAGCAGGCCCTGATCGATATCCCAGATGCAGATTTTGCCGCCGCTTTGGAGAATACGCTGGGCCACGTTATAGCCAATGCCCTGACCACCCCCGGTGATGATGGCGACGCGGTCCTTGAAATCATAGAGGTTCATTTTGTGTCATCCAGAACGGGGAAGGAAGGCGGGTGCCGCAAGGCAGCACCCGCCGGATCGGTTTGGATCAGAAGTCGAACTCGTCGATATTATTGACGTCGAACGTCGTCAGTTCGGCCTGGGTATTCATGGCGTTCAAATCGTCGATCTTGATGGTGCCAAGGTTCGGCACCTCAAAGGTCGCGCCGACTTCGTTCTTGATCGAGCCATCGAGAACGCCGGTGGCGAAATGGACGGCCAGCCAGCCTTCATTATAGGGTGACCAGAGCTGGAAGGCGGAGACGGTGCCGTCCTTGACGAAATCGCGCATTTCGCTTGGCAGGCCAAGACCGGTGACATGCACCTTGTCAGCAATGCCGCGTGACTGCACGACTTGTGCCGCCGCCGCGATACCTACCGTTGTGGGCGCAATGACGCCGACGAGGTCAGGGTAATTGGCCAGCAGCGCTTCCATTTCGGTGGTTGATTTTTCCGGCTGATCATCGCCATAAACCGTGGCGACAAGCTTCATGTCCTTATATTTGGCGTCATTGGCCAAGGTGTCGTTCATCGCCGCGATCCAGGTGTTCTGGTCAGGGGCTTCGGTGGTGGCCGAAAGAATGGCGATTTCGCCCTTGTAGCCAATCATCGAGCCCATCAGCTCGACCTGGTTGGGGCCGGTCTTGGTGAAATCGACCGGCAGGATGGTGGCGTCGCGATGGCTTTCATTGCCCACCAGATCGCCATTGACGGTGAGGACGAGAATGCCCTGAGCCTTGGCTGAATCGAGCACCTGATTCAATGCGTCCGGGCTGTTGGGGGCGATGGCGATGACTTCGACCCCGCGCTGGATCTGTGCTTCGATCAGCGGGATCTGCGAGGTGGCCTCGGCGGTTGCGGGGGCGACGAACTGGTATTCGCAATTCAGCGCGGCGCAGGCATCCTCAAACCCGCCCGAGATGCTGTCGAAATACGGGTTACCGGTGTTCTTGCCGATATAAACGATTTGGGTTGGGTCCTGCGCCATCGCCGCGGTGCTACCGAGTGCGAAGGTTGCGGCCATTGCCAGTATAATCTTGTTTTTCATGTTAGCTCCTCCTGTTGATAGTCGATACTGCCGGGCATGGCCCGGGTAGGCGTCCGTTACCGTTGGGCACGGGAATAGATGAAATTGGTGGCGATGATGGCGACGATGAGCAGAATGCCCAGCACCGTCAGCTGAATGGCCGGCAAGAGATTGGCCACGGTCATGCCGGTGGAGACGATGACCAGCAGCCAGGCGGCAAGGAAAGTGCCAAGAATGCTGCCGCGACCGCCAAAAATATAGGTGCCGCCGAGCATGGCCATCAGCACCATTTGCAATTCGCCGCCGAGGGCAATGTCATAGCGGACGGAGCCCAGCCGGGAGGCGGTCATCAGCCCGGCAATGGCGCTGACGAGGCCGAGCAGCAGGAACAGGCCAACCTTGATGCGCTTGCTGCGAATGCCGGCATGGCGGGCCGCCGTTTCATTGGTGCCGACCTGATAGATCTGGCGGCCATAAATGGTGGCCGAGAGCACCAGCCCGAGGACAATAGCGATCAGCACAAACAGGATAACCGGCAGCGGTATGCCCAGGATCATCTGGTTGTTGATGCCGATAAACCAGTCGGGCACGCGGATGGATTTGTCGCCGGCAATCACCTGCGCCAGCCCGCGATAGGCAATCAGGGTGCCGATGGTGACAATGATCGAGGGCAGTTGCAGCCCCACAACCATCAGCGCATTAAAGCCGCCCATGGCGAGCCCCGCCAGCAGGCCGACGCCGATGGCAAGAGGCATAGGGAGGCCCGCCTGTTGGGCGAAGGCGAACAGGCAGGCAGAGAGCGCCATATTGGAGGCGGCGGAGAGATCAATCTCGCCGGCGATGATGACCATGGTCAGCACCAGCGCCACAATGGCGATCTCTGCCGACAGGGTGAAACTGCGCAGGATGTAATTGATATCGAGAAAGAAGGGCGACAGCATGCTGGCGCCGATCACCCCGATGATCAGCAGGACGAAGGTCATGGTTTCAGGGCGAATGAGCGCGGTCTGCCAACCGGACCGGACTGGCTTGGGGGCGCTGGTCATGCGGGGCTCTGTGGTACCGAGCGCGTTCATGCCTGTCTCCTCGCAATGCTGGCTATGCCCTGGCGACGGACGGTCCGGTCGATGATGAGCGCGATGATGATGACGCTGCCGTAAATGGCGTTCTGAGTGGTGCCGGGTATCCCCAGAAGCGGCAGGGCTGAGGAGAGGCAGCCGAGCAGCAAGACCCCAAGGACCGTGCCGAGCACAGTGCCAACACCGCCATTGATCGAGACGCCGCCAATCACCACGGCGGCGATGACCTGAAATTCAAATCCGGCCCCGGTATTGGAGGGATTAACAAAGCCCCAGCGCGAGGCATACATGATGCCCGCAAGGCCCGAGAGCGCGCCGGAAATGGTGAAGACCAGCAAGGTGACGCGGGTGACGTCGATACCGCGCAAGGGGGCGGCCACGGGGTTGGAGCCGAGGGCATAAATCTGCCGGCCAACCCGCGTGTGCATGACGAAATAATAGGTCGCCAGAGCCACGGAAAAGGCGATGATGATGATCCAGGGAATGCCGAATATCGGTGAGGTCTGCGACATGGCCTTGAGCGCCGAGGGCACATATTGGCGATCGATCTGCTTGGCGTTGGAAATGATATAGGTCAGGCCGCGGAACAGGTTGAGCGTGCCGAGGGTGACGATGATCGAGGGCAGTTTGAACACGGTCACCAGCGTGCCGTTGAACAGGCCCAAAAGCGCACCGGTGCCGATGGAAACGGCAAAGCCGAGTGGCCACCAGATTTCGGGGTGATAGCGGAACATCATGCCGGTCACCATGGCCGAAAGGCCAAGGATAGAGCCGATGGAGAGATCGACATGCCGGGCGACAAGCACCAGCATTTGTCCCATGGCACCGATCATGATCAGCGGCACGAGCAGCAAGATGATGCGCAGGCTGTTGGTGGTGAGGAATTGCGGCTTGGCAATGCCGACGGCCAGACAGAACAAAACGATCATCACAAAGATGCCGGCCTCGCGCCGCATCAGGATATTGCGGAGAGCATTCATGCGGCGACTCCTGAACGGGGGACGGCGGCCTTCATGATTTTCTCCTGTGTCGCCTCGGCACGGGGGATGTCGGCGGTCAGCTGACCTTCAGACATCACCAGAATGCGGTCACAAAGGGCGAGTAGTTCGGGGAGTTCGGACGAGATCAGCAAAATGGCGCGGCCATCGGCGGCGAGCTGGCCGATCATGTCGTAGAACTCGGCCTTGACGCCGATATCGATGCCGCGTGTCGGCTCATCGAGGATCAGCAATTGCGGGTCGGTATGCAGCCAGCGCGCCAGAATGGCCTTTTGCTGATTGCCGCCAGAGAGTTCGACAATCGGCTGTGCCAGGGCAGCCAGACGGATGGAGAGATCCTTGACCGATTTGTTGGCCAATGCCTTTTCGACGCTCCGCTTGATGAAGCCGGTGGGGGCAATTTTGTCGGGCACGGCGGCGGTTATATTGTGCTCGACGGGGAGGGCGGCAAAAATGCCCGCTGCTGCCCGGTCCTCCGGCACGAAGGCGAGGCCGAGTTTGATAGCATCGGCGGGGGTGCGGATATCCACCTTCTTGCCATTGATGGCGATGGTGCCGCTTTGGGCCGGGGCGACGCCGAACAGCGCGCGGGCGACATCGGTGCGACCGGCGCCGACCAGACCACCAATGCCAACGATTTCGCCCTTGCGGACGGAAAAGCTGATGTCGGTGAATGCGCCCGGCAGGGTCAGTCCCTCCACTTCGAGGGTCAATGCACCAATAGTTGTGCCGCGTTTATGCATGTATTTTTTCAGCGGCCGCCCGATCATCAGCCGGATGATATCGGCATCGGTGAGATTGCCGATCTCGTCGGTCGAAATCTTGTGGCCGTCGCGGAAAATAGTCACCCGGTCGCAAAGGTCGCGCACTTCCTCAAGCCGGTGCGAGATGAAGACAATGGTCCGGCCCTCATCGCGCAGGCGGCGGGCGATGGCAAAGAGCGTGTCGACTTCGCGCGGAGTGAGGGGGGCGGTGGGTTCATCCATGATGATGAGGCGGCTGTCGGAGGCGAGGGCGCGGGCGATTTCGACCATTTGCTGGTCGGCAATCGAGAGGCCGCGCATGGGGCGTGTGACATCGATGGCCACGCCGAGAAGTTCCATAAGCTCGCGCGCTTCGCGCATCATTTTTGTCCAGGGCACCCGGCTTAACGGGCCGCCGCCCTTGCGTCCCAGAACCAGATTTTCGGCGACGGACAGATCGGGGAAAGACACCGGCTCCTGATGGATCAGGGCGATGCCGAGATTCTGGGCAGCGATGGGGCTGGGGATTTCGACGCGTTCACCATTCAGCGCCAAGGTGCCACGCGTGGGGCGGTGCACCCCGGCGAGAATTTTGGCAAAAGTGGATTTGCCAGCGCCGTTTTCGCCGAGCAGGGCGTGGATTTCGCCAGGACGCAGATCAAGGTCGACATCGGTCAAAACTTCCACACTGCCGAACTGTTTCGAGATGCCGCGGGCGGCAATCAAGGGGGCGTCGGTTCCTTGCGTCTTTTGGGCCATTGATGCTTTCCCTCTAGCCGCGTTGGGGCGTTGGTGCGTCGGACACGATCAGGCCTTCGGTCTTCAGATCGGACCAGAAGGCGTCTGGTATATCTGCCTGAACCGAGGCGACGTTCTGGGTGACTTCGCTGGCCCTGGCCGCGCCGGGAATGATTGAGGCGACAGCGGGATGGGCGAGCGGGAATTGCAGGGCCGCCGCTTGCAGGCTGACCTTGTGCGCTATGCAGACGGCCTCGATGCCGCGCACCTTTTCCTGGATTGCGGCCGGGGCGGCGGCATAGCCATATTTGCTGTTGGAGCCGGAGCCGGTGGCCAGAATGCCCGAGGCAAACGGCGCGCCGATGATGACAGAGGTGTTTTTGGCCAGGCAATTGGCCATGCCTTCATGCAGGCTTGATTGGTCGATCAGCGTATAAGGCATGGCGACAAGCGCGAAATCGAGATCGACCTGCTGGGCCAAGGTCGAGAGCGTGTCGGCGGTATTGATGCCCATGCCATAGGCTTCTATGTCACCGGCGGCTTTGAGTTCCTCAAGCGCCTTCATGCCGGTGGCGATCAGGGCCTTGCAATGGGCCTCATAAATTCCCGGTTCGTGATAGGCGGGGTCGAGATCGTGAATGACGAGGGCGTTGACCGTGTCGAGCGCCAGACGCTGCAGCGCCTGTTCATAAGAGCGCATGATTCCATCATAGGAATAGTCAAAGTGCACCTCGAAATTGAGCCCGCCGACCCAGGGTGAACGGTCGAAATGCTGCGGGTCTGAGGGGCGGTGCAATGTGCGGCCCACCTTGGTGGTGATCTGGAATTCATTGCGGGGTTTGGTGCGCAAAAAGCCGCCCAACCGGTGCTCGGAAAGCCCGCGCCCATACCAGGGGGCCGTATCGTAATAGCGGATGCCCGCGTCCCATGCGGCGTCAAGGGTTGCTCTTGAATCAGCTTCCTCCACAGGCGCGTAGAGTTCGCCCAGATGTGCACTGCCAAAGCCGAAAACAGGCAGGCTGAGCGCAGTCTCACCCAGTTTTCGGCGCGTAGAAATTGTCAGAGCCAAGCGACTATCCTCCCGATTTAGTCGTGACGGCTTTAGGCACCGTTCTGCGTGTTGTGTGTAACTTGTCAGACAAAAATTAGTTTGACAAGTGCATTCCTTCGCGCCAAACCAGAGAGCAAGTGCTGAGCGTTTGCCCAGCAGCAAATGCACCTCAGGGAGCGGGGATTTACGTGGAGATTGGCGGCACATATCCGATGCTTTATGCCTTTTTCGATGCGGATGGCGGTCTGCGTCGCGAAGCTTTCAGTGTGCAGGTTGCCGCCGCGCTGGCGTCGGGTGCATCGGGCATTGCCGTTTTGGGTCTGGGCACGGAAGTGGCCAAGCTCGGACAGGCTGAAAAGCGCCAGGTGTTGGAATGGGTGATGGAAGATGTGGCCGGGCGTCTACCGGTTGTGGTGACCATTGCCGAGGGCAATATTCCGGACATGATCATAGCCGCCAAGGCCGCGCGAGCTGCGGGTGCGGCCTGGCTGATCCTGCAACCGCCCCGGCCTCCGGCGAGCGGAGCGCAGCTGGTTGAATTTTTCGGCAAGGTCGCCGCCGCGGTTGATTGTCCGATCGGTATCCAGAACGCGCCGGAGTTTCTCGGCATCGGTTTGACGCCCGATGAGCTGATGGCGCTCAACCGGCAGCATCCCAATGTCAGCGTGGTCAAGGCGGAGAGCACAGCGCTGACGGTTGGTGCGCTGATCGATCAACTGGACGGGCGCATGCGGGTGTTCAATGGCCGCGCCGGGTTTGAATTGACCGATAATTACCGGGCCGGGGTTGATGGCATGGTCCCCGGCATCGAGACGATTGATCTGCAGGTGCAGGTGGAGCAGGCGATGCGCGACGGAAGGGAAGCCGAGGCGGACGCACTTTATGCGCGCTTCCTGCCGGCGATCAGCTTTTTCATGCAAGGCCTGCCGCAATTCCTGCTTTACGGCAAACTCATTGCTGCCCTCCGGCTCGGGATCGAGCCAAGTACCAACCGCCTGCCTTCAGACACGGCCACTGCGCGTGGTCTGGACTGGGCGCGGCGCTATGCGGACCAGTTGGGTCCGCTACCTGCTTAACTGGAGACGAAAATGGCCCGTATTACCGATGTGCGCACAACAATTTGGGAATGGATCGGCCCGGTCGCACCGATGCCCCCGCATTTCTGCACTACTGCCGCGGATATCGTGTCCGATGTGCCAGGCTCGATTGCCGGGTTCAGGTTTTTAGGCTGGCTGGTGGTCGAGATTGAATGTGATGATGGCACTATCGGCATTGGCAATGCGGCGCTGGCACCGCATGCGACCAAGGCGACGATTGATACTTATCTTAAGCCTTTGTTGATCGGTGCCGATCCGCTCGATACCGAATATTTGTGGCAATCGATGTATCGCCGCACCCTGCCATTCGGGCGCAAGGGCATTGGCATGACCGCGATCAGCGCCATCGATCTGGCGCTTTGGGATGCGAAGGGCAAAATTCTCAACCAGCCGGTATTCAAATTGCTGGGCGGGCGTACGAAGCCGAAAATTCCCGTTTATGCCAGCCGGCTTTACAGCCAGCCGCTCGACACGCTTTTTACCGAGGCCAAGGCCTATGCCGATCAGGGGTTCAAGGCGGTCAAACTGCGTTTCGGCTGGGGGCCAAAGGACGGGCTTGCGGGGATCAACAAGAATATCGATCTGGTCAAGACCACGCGCGAGGCGGTGGGGCCGGATGTCGATATCATGGCCGACGCCTATATGGGCTGGAACGTTGAATATGGCAAACGCATGCTGCGCCTGCTCGAGCCGCATAATCTGCGCTGGGTGGAAGAGCCGGTTATCGCCGATGATCTGGCCGGATATGCCGAGCTGAAGGCCATGAACAAGGTCGCCATTTCCGGGGGCGAGCATGAATATACCCTGCACGGTTTCCGCCAGGCGATGGATTTGAGGGCTTTTGATATTGCCCAGTTCGACGTCAACCGGGTGGGCGGCATTACCGCTGCCAAGAAGATTACCGACCTTTGCGAAGCCTATGATGTGGCTGTTATTCCCCATGCCGGGCAGATGCACAATTATCACATCACCATGTCCTCCTTTGGCGCACCGATTTCGGAATATTTTCCGAAGGTGCCGGTCGAGGTGGGCAATGAATTGTTCTGGTACATTTTCGATGGCGAGCCGGTAGCAGAAGATGGTTTCATCAATCTGGCTGATGATAATCCCGGCTTTGGCCTGACCCTGCAAACCCCGGACCCCAAAGAGTTCAAGCTGACCCGCTAAGGAGCGCCAATGCCCAGTTTCCCGATCATTGATACGCATTTGCATATCTGGGACTTCGACCGCCTGAATTATTCAGCGTTCGCGGGGCATCCTTTATTCGGCAAATCGTATCAGATTGAGGATTATCAGCGCGATTGCGGGGATCTGGAGGTCGCGGCGATGGTTTTTCTTGAATGCTATGCCGATTTCACTTCCGAGGGCGGACAATATCTCGAAGAGATCGCCTTTGTTGAAGACAGCGCCAAACGTGATCCGCGGATCAAGGGTATCGTGCCGATGGCACCGCTGGAATGGGGTGACCGGGTCCGGCCGCTGCTGGAGGAGATGAAGGCTAAGCACCCCGATGTGAAGGGCATTCGCCGCATTGTGGAATTTGACGACGACCCGCGGGCGCTGACCCTGAGCGACAGTTTTGTTGAAGGGGTCAATTTGCTGGGTGAATTCGGCTATCACTTCGAGATCAACGTCAATCATACCCAGATGGATATCGTCCGCGAATTCGTGAAACGGGTGCCTGACGTGCCGCTGATCCTTGATCATTGCGGCAAGCCGGGGATTGCGGAAGGGGCGATCGAGCAATATCGCGCCGATGTGGTGGCGCTGGCGAAGCACGAGAACCTTTCCATCAAGCTTTCCGATCTACCCGTGGAAGCCGATCACCAGAACTGGACGGCGGCCGACCTTCGGCCCTATATCGACGCCACGTTCGACAGCTTCGGTTTTGATCGCACGATTTATGCCGGCGATTATCCCATCTGCCTGCAGGCCACGACCCTTGAGCGCTGGGTTGATGTGCTCGATGAGGCGCTCGCCGGTGTGTCCGAGACCGATCTGCGCAAGTTCTATTATGGCAATGCCAATGCCTTTTACCGCCTCGGCCTTTGAGACAACAGGAAACCCACGTGAACAATTCCGACCCGCAGAAACAGGTTGAAGCTTTTACCACCGGCGGCGGTGTGGACGATTTCGCGACGCTGATCGAGGCGGGGAAAACCCCCGCGTCCGCGACGGATTTCGGTGGGGGTACGCTGGAGCGCCAGTCGATTTCCGAACAGGTGGCCAACCGCATCATGGCGATGATCAAGTCGGGCAATCTGAAATCCGGTGACCGGTTGCCGACGGAACAGCAAATGGGCATTGCCTTTGGCATCAGCCGTCCACCGCTGCGCGAGGCGTTAAAGGCGCTGACGTTGATGGGGGTACTCGAAAGCCGGCAGGGGGGGCGCTATACGGTGACTGATCTGTCGCCGAGCCGTCTGGTTGCGCCGTTCAATGTGATGTTGTCGGTGGCCGAATATGATGTGCAGGAGCATTTTGAGGCACGGGCCCTTGTCGATCTTGAACTGGTGCGGCTCAGCACCGAACGGGCCAGCCCGGAAATGCGCCAGCGCATTTTGAAATTAGCGTGCGACGGGCGGGCGTTTCATGATGACCCGGTTGCCTTTCGCCTGCTCGATATCGAGTTTCATCAGGCGATCAATACCGGGGCCAGCAATGCCTTGCTCTCGGCACTGGCGCAGGGGCTTTACGATGTGGCGCTCGATCTGCGCCGCGTGGCTTCCAGCGTCCCCGGGGTGATCGAGATTTCGGTCGATCAACATTGTATCGTTGCCGAGGCGATCATGGCGCGGGACGCCAAGGCGGCGGTCGCTGCCTATCGCACCCATCTTGAACATGTCCGCGATACCACAATCCAGTCCATGACGACCCCCGACACTTAGGAGAGTTTTATGTCCGAGCGCATCGCTTTTCGTATGAACCTCAATCCGGGGCAGGCGGCGGAATATGAAAAACGCCATGACGAGATTTTTCCCGAACTGGCGATAGCGCTCAAGGAGGCCGGGGTGTCGGATTATTCAATCTGGCTTGATCCGGAAACCAATCACCTGTTCGCCATTCTCACCCGCAGCGATGACCATACAATGGATGCGCTGCCGGACACGGAAATCTGCCAGCGCTGGTGGGCCTTCATGGCCGATGTGATGGAAACTGATGCCGGAAATGTGCCGACACAGGTACCGTTAAAACGGGTATTTTTATTGCCATGAGCCGGTCGTTCAAGATCAAGGATGTGCGTGTCCATACGGTCTCCAAGGCCATCAAGGGCGGGGATTATTTCAATCAGGGGGCTGGTGCGCACTGGCTGGTCGATAGCCAGATTTCCAACCCGATGTCGGGCTATGAACAATATCGCGCCAGCCGCACCTCCTGGGGCATTGGTGTTTTGGGGTCTATCCTTGTTGAAATTGAAACCGAGGAAGGCGTTGTCGGTGTCGCCACCGGGTCCGGCGGTGTGCCGGCGGCCTGGTTGATCAAGCATCATTTTACCCGGTTTTTGCTGGGTGAGGATGCGCGCAATCTCAACAAGATCTGGGATCAGCTTTATCGCGCCTCACTGCCCTATGGGCGCAAGGGCATGCCGATCATGGCGATCAGCGCGGTTGATCTGGCGCTATGGGATTTGAACGGCAAGGTGCGGCAGGAGCCGGTCTATAATCTGATCGGTGGACTGACCCGCGACGAGATCACATTCTATTGCACAGGGCCGGTGCCGGAGGCGATGCAGGCGCAAGGCTTTTGGGGCGCGAAAGTGCCTTTGCCCCATAGCCATTTTGAGGGAAGGGAAGGGCTCGAGAAGAATGTCGCTTTCCTCGCCGGGCATCGTGAAAAGGTCGGGCCGGACTTTCCGCTGATGGTCGATTGCTACATGTCGCTGACCGTGCCTTATGCAATCGAACTGGTTGAGGCGTGCCAGCATCTTGATATTCATTGGTGGGAAGAGGTGCTAAGCCCTGAAGATATTGAGGGTTTTCGCATACTTAAACAAGCGCATCCACGGGTCAAATGGACGACGGGTGAACATGAATATACAAGGTTCGGCTTTCGCCGCCTGATTGAAGAACGTTGTATCGATATCCTGCAGCCCGACGTGATGTGGGTTGGGGGCATGACGGAATTGCTCAAGATCGCGGCCCATGCCTCGGCCTATGATACGCTGATCGTGCCGCATGGCAGCGGTCCCTATTCGCATCATTTCATTGCCAGTCAGCCCGGCGCGGCGTTTTGTGAATATGTTGCCTCCAGCCCGGATGGGCGCGCGATTGCGCCAATCTTCGGGGCGCTGTTTGAGGGCGAGGATGTGCCGCAGAACGGGCGGCTGAAAATGACCGACGCACCTGGTTTTGGCATGCAGCTGGCAAACCGGGATATGCTTGAAGATGTAGCGTAAGCGCTTGTCTCTGCAGTTGGCGGAATGGGTATGTCCCTTTCTCTCCCCATCCGGATTCTTATATTTTCCTGATTTAGCCTTGGTTCGTCAGGGCGTGATGACGCAGGGATGGATGTTGAATAATTTGCTGGAAAATCTGTCAATTGCCAAACTGCTGAAAAACATGACGAATCCCATTTCAGTTTAGAATGGTTCAAGCGATAGTTTAGAATCAATCTAAGTTATTGATTTTTAGTTGCTTTTTCCGTTTCAACCGGCACAATGGCCTTGTCATTTTTGATGACGGGACCTTGACCCCGTTGATCGAAGTGGGGTTGGACGCCAGCGTAAAAAACGCTGTCACACGGTTGCGATGCGCGCTCTCTTTAGATGATTGCGCATCGCAGTCTGACTATTCCTTTCGATTGCGGGACATTTCAACTCCGGGCCTTGAACCCGGTAGGAGACGTAATGAACCGACTACAAATGCATGGCCTCGCCGGTGCCGTGGCGCTGACCGCATTGCTTTCGCCAATGCTGGCAAATGCGCAGGAAATCAATTTCACAGATCAGGAAGGCCGCGAGGTGCATCTGGCACAGCCGGCTGAACGGATCGTCACCATTCCCATGCCGATGGCCTCGACGGTGATCGCCCTTGATGGCGGCACGCAAAGCCTTGTTGGGCTTAATCCGGTCTCCAAGACCGCGATCATGGAAGGCATTCTGGGCAAGATTTTTCCCGAAGCGCGCGATGTGACCGACAAGGTGACTGCGGCCAATTTTGTGCCCAATGTGGAAGAGCTGGCAGCGGTAAACCCGGATCTGGTGATCCAGTGGGGCGGGCGCGGTGGCGATCTGGTGGATCCGATCACCAATGCCGGTATGACGGCCATGCTGATCCTTTACGGGACGGAGGAACGCACCCGCGAATATATGAGCATGACGGCGACCGCTTTGGGCAAGCCGGAGCGTATTGATGCGCTGGTCGCCTGGCGCGACCGGGTGCAGCATGACATCGAGGCCAAGGCTGCCGGCATTGCCGATGCGGACCGGCCAAGTGTGCTTTATCTCGGCCGTGCGCTCAGCGACCTTACCGCCAGCGGTTCGGGCAATAGCTATAACAACTGGTACATCAACCTGGTTGGCGGTCAAAATGCGGCGGCCGAACTGGAAGGCACCAAGCCGGTCAACAAGGAGCAGATCGCTGAATGGAACCCGGACGTCATCCTTCTCAATGCGTTCGAGCCCGACCTTGGGGTTGAGTGGGTTTATAAGGACCCGATCCTGTCGCTGACTAATGCGGCCAAGAACCACAAGGTCTACAAGATGCCGCTTGGCGGCTATCGCTGGGATCCCCCCAATCAGGAATCGCCGCTGACATGGATGTGGCTGGCCAATCTGGTGCAGCCGGATGTGTTCGACTACGACCTCAGGGCAGAAATGAAATCTGCTTATGAAACCATCTATGGCTATCAGCTGAGCGAAGCTGACATTGATGGGGTGTTGTGGATGGACATGCAGGGCGATGCTGCCGGTTACGACCGCTTCAAGGCGCAGTGATCCCATGACATCGATTGACAACCAGCTGGCGGGAACTCCCCGCCAGCTCGGTATCGTTTCGCGGCATGCGGCTATTTATATTGGTGCTATGCTGTTGCTGCTGGCGATGATTTTTGCCGGCATGTGCCTTGGCCGTTATTCGGTTGATGTGCCGCGGGCCATGCAGATCATCTGGCTGAGCATTCTCGATCCGGCGCGCCCGCTCGATGCAATTGATGAGCGCATTATCATTCTTGTGCGGGTGCCGCGCGTTTTGTTGGCCGCTTTTGCCGGTGCGGCTTTGGCGGCATCAGGGGCGGCCTTACAGGGTGTGTTTCGCAATCCGCTGGTCTCGCCGCAAGTGCTCGGCATTTCGCAGGGTGCGGCTTTTGGCGGTGCGATTGCCATTTTGCTCGGGGTCTGGGGCCTGCCATTGCTGGCCATAGTGTTTTTCTGCGGTCTGGCCGCTTTGGCGCTGGTCGGCTTTCTGGCGCGGATCGACGGACGGACGGAAATCGTCACGGTCATTCTTTCGGGCATGATTGTGGGGGCCATGTTCTCGGCGCTGGTATCCCTGATCCAGTTTCTCGCTGACCCGAACGGGCCGCTGCCGGCGATTGTTTATTGGTTGATGGGCTCGTTCGCCTCCACCACCTGGGAGCGGGCGGCGATTGCTGTGCCTGGGCTGGTGATTGGCATGGTGTTTTTATGGGCCATGCGCTTCCGGCTGAATATCCTCTCGCTCGACGAGGCCGAGGCCCGCAGCCTTGGTGCCAAGCCGGAGCTGGAACGCTGGCTCATCTTTGCGCTCGTGGCGCTGATCGTGGGCAGTCAGGTGGCCGTGTCCGGCATTGTGGGCTGGATCGGTCTGGTCATTCCCCATGCCACACGGCTGCTGGTCGGCCATGACCATCGCCGCCTGCTGCCGGTCTCCATGCTGCTGGGGGCCGCTTATCTGGTGGCGGTCGATACCATTGCCCGCACGGCCACTTCGGCGGAAATCCCGCTGGGCGTTCTGACAGCCCTCGTCGGTGCTCCGGTGTTTGCCATGTTGTTGCGTCACCATTATCGCGAAAGGAATGCCGCATGATTTCTCTTGAAAAGGCCAGTGTCCGCTTCGGGCCGCGCACCGTGCTCGACCAGCTCAGTGTCAAGGTTGAGGTGGGGCAGAGCCTTGCCATTCTCGGCCCCAATGGGCGGGGCAAGACCACGGCCTTGCGCGCGATGCTCGGGTTTCAGCCGTTAAGTGGCGGCACGCGTACGGCACCGGAAATTGTCGGTTACGTGCCGCAAGCCGCCGGAATCAATCAGCGCTATAGCGTGCTGGATGTGGTGGTGATGGGCCGGGCGGCGCGGTTGGGCCTGTTCGGACAACCGCAGGCAGCAGATTTTGACGCCGCGCGGGAGGTGCTGGCCGAAGTTGGCTTGTTGCATTTTGCCGAGGCTATGTTCGACCGGCTTTCGGGCGGCGAGCGGCAACTGGTTTTGCTGGCGCGTGCACTGGCTACCGGCTCGAACGTGCTGGTTCTTGATGAACCGGCAGCGGCGCTTGATCTCAAAAATCAGGAACGTCTGCTCTCCCTGTTAGGCAAGATCCGGGCGAAGGGCGACAAGGCGATCATTTTTACCACCCATGATCCCAATCATGCCTTTGCGGCGGCGGATGATGCCCTGCTGATGCTGCCGGGGGCAGCGGTCCTCTCCGGGCCGGTGCATGAGACCATCACGGCCAAGCATCTCGAAGCGCTTTATGGCGTCTCAATGCGGCTGGTGGACATGCCCGGGCCAAATGGCGATATGCATCGCGCCGTATTGCCTGCTTTTGCCGGTAAGGTGGCGGCATGAGTGTCCTTTTCATTCACTCCCATTTTGGCCCACCACCCGCCTGCTTCAACGCTGCCGTCGAGGCGGGGCTGGTGACAATTATGCGAGAAAGCACCCTTGATGGGGGCATGCTGGCGGCAGCCACCGGGATTATCACAACCACCCATCTCGATCAGGTCTGGTTCGCCCGCTATCAGGCCGAAACTGCTCACATGCTGGAGCGGGGTGGACGGTTGTTTTTCAATGGCCATATCCTGCGGCCGTTTGCAGAAGGGCTGGAGAATTACCGCCCCATGCTATCGAAACGGCTGGCCGATTTCAGACTGACGCAAGTCAATCCACACCCGGTTTTCGGTGATCTCGATCCCGCCGATATGATGACGCGCAAGGGCGTGGCCGGGTTCTATGGCCGTGGCCATAATCCGCTGCCGCGGGGGGCTCGGGTCGTCACCGGGCTGGGGCCATTGCGGCTGCCCGTTGACTGGGAATGGGAGCTGCCGGGCGGCGGGGTGATCTTTTCTCATGCGGGCAATGATTTATGGGGGCAGGCCCCTGAAGGTGAGGCGGGGACACCTGATTTTGCCATGCGGATTGCACGCTGGGCGGCGGGCGAATGGGTGAAGGTGGCAGCATGAGCATTCTCGCCATCAATCCGGGGGCCTATTATCATCTCGAAAGTCTTGAGGGGCAGCGTTACGCCCATTATTTTGACAAGCTGGTACGGCCCGAAGAACTGGGGGATATCGACCTCAGTTCCTTCGATGTGGTGCTGGTGCCCTGCCGCACACCGGCGGACCGGATGTTGCCGCATGCGAATAAGCTCAAGGCCTATCTCGATCAGGGCGGTACGGTGATTGCGACGGGTGAGAGCGATCAGCATCTCTGGCTGCCGGGCATCCGCTTCACACCGCAGCCGACAAACTGGTGGTGGTGGCTGACCCCTGGCGCTGATCTGGGCGTGCGGATTGCCGCGCCTGAGCATAGCCTGTTCCAGCATTTGGGGCAGGGCGATCTCAGTTGGCATCTGCACGGCTGGTTCAACACCCCGGCGGGGGCAGAGGTGCTGGCGGTCAATGGCGCGGGCCGGCCCATTCTTTATATCGACGAGGTGACGACCAGGGGCCGCATGGTGATTACCAGTCTCGACCCGTTCTTTCACCACGGCTCGCATTTCATGCCGGCCACAACGCGCTTTCTCGATGGCTTTTTGCCGTGGATGCGCGAAGCTCTGGATATCCAAAAGGAAATTGCATGACCAAAACGACAACCATTCTGCGCGTGAACGAGAACGGCAATTTGCTCGCCTATAGCTTTGCCGACATCATGCATTATCACGGCTTTGGCTATCCCGGCGGGGTGACCCATGCGTTCAAATCGATGGAGCTGGCACTGCCGCTGCTCGATAACGGCAATCCGCCGGAGCGCCGGGAAATCGGCATCGAAACCCCGTTTCGCGGCCCCGGCGGGCGCGACGCGTTTGAAATGGTCACCCGGTGTGTGACCGAGGGCAATTTCACCGTCGATGCTGCTCTGATGAAGCCGGAGCGCGGCGAGGTGCTCAAGGGCTATGTGTTCAATTTTCTCTATCGCGGCACCAGGGTGAACCTGCAAATCAGGGAAGGCCATGTGCGCGAGGATTTCATCGCTTTGGGGCGGAAGCCCGATCGCACTGCGGAAGAAGAGGCGCATCTGGTCACGCTCAAGCAGGAAATGACCGACCGGCTGATGGTGCTGCCGGCGACCGAAATTTATGAGGTCGTGGAGTAGGGGCCTCCCGGGCTTTTGGAACCCTCATGGTGAGCTTGTCGAACCATGCGGGTTCCAACACGGTGCGCGCTGGCCATCCTTCGACAAGCTCAGGATGAGGTTGGGTGTGGCGCGGGCCCGTCATTGCGAGCGGCGAAATCCGTGCGGTCATTCAGTACACTGATAGCCAAATCCCGCCAGCAAAATCCCGCCAGCAAACACACATGCTTCCAAATAGGATTCGACAGGGCACAGAATCTGTGATGCTATGATTAAACGTTTAATCATGAAGTTCTGGAGATTTGGTGGCCACAGCACGTCCGGGGGCGAATCTGAACGAGATTGCCGCATCGCTGGGTGTGTCGGCGGCGACGGTGTCCAATGCGCTGTCGGGCAAGGGTCGGGTGTCTGCCGAAATGGTGGAGCGGGTCCGGGCTCGCGCTGCAGAACTGGGCTATGTCCCCAGCCAGGCCGGGCGCGCGCTGCGCACCGGGCGCACCGGCGTTTTGGGTCTGGTACTGCCCGATATCGCCAATCCGCTGTTCCCGCAAATCGCCCAGGCCATTGAATATGCCGCGTCCAGTGCTGGTTATGGCGTGCTGATCGCGGATTCGCGCGGCGATGTCGCTACCCAGACCGAAGCCATCAACCGCCTGCTCGAGCGCGATGTGGAAGGCATGATCATCGTGCCGCGCCGGGGCACGCGCATTGCCGATATCGGCTGTCCGGTTGCGGTGATCGATACGCCCTCAACCCCGGGCAATACAGTTTCCGCCGATCACTGGCTCGGCGGGCAGCAGATCGCGAACCATCTCGGCGCGCTGGGGCATAAACGGCTCCTGTTGATCGGCAATAATCCCGCCTCCAATGTACAAAACGACCGGCTGGGCGGCATCCGCTCGGCGCTCAAACCGGGCATGTCCGCCGAGACCTTGTGGATCGAACGGCTGGAAGCGGTGCACGGGAAGGGGTGCAATCTGGGTCTTGCCGAAAAGGCGAGGGCTGGTTTTACCGCCTTTGCTGCGGTTTCCGATCTGCATGCGCTACGGGCGCTGACCGAATTGCAGCGCGCCGGCATCAATGTGCCCGAGGCGGTCAGTGTCACCGGCTTTGATGATCTGATTTGGGCACCGGTAGTCACCCCGGCCCTGACCACGGTGCGCATGGATATGGACGCAATCGCCGAGATCGCCGTTTCGGCGCTGGTGGCGGCGATTGCGGAGGGCGGTGCATCGGCTGCGACCGTCAAGGCTGTTACTTCGAAAGTCTCCCCCCAACTCATTATCCGCCAGTCGACCGGTACGGCGCTGGTGGCCTCAAGCTCCCCAACGACAACAAAACCCAAACAAGGAGAAACCGCGTTATGAAAAATCTATTGCTCGTCTCGGGCGCTGCCCTGCTGCTGGCCATGCAGCCGGCACTGGCACAGGACAAGACGCTCACCATTTCCGTTTACGGCTTTGCCCAGGATGCGTTCAAGGAACTGGTCTATGATCCGTTTGAAGCCAAATGCGGCTGCAAGCTGGTGGTGGAAACCGGCAACAGCGTCGAGCGTCTGGCCAAGATGGAAGCCAACAAGGCCAACCCGGTTATCGACATGGCCGTCGTCTCCATGGCGGATGCCCTTTCGGCCAGCCGTGCCGATTTGATCGATCCGATCGATACATCAAAGCTGTCGAGCTATGACGAGCTTTATGATATCGCCAAGGATCCCAATGGCGACGGCATGAGCGTGGGCTATACCTTCTATGCCACCTCGATTGTCTATCGTTCCGACAAGGTCAAGATCGACTCTTGGAACGACCTGCTCTCTGACGAGCTGGCCGGTCATGTTGCCATTCCGAACATCACCACCAATCAGGGTCCCCCGGCGCTTTATATGCTCGGCCTCGCCATGGGCGAAGATACCCCGGATCTCAAGGCCCCAATTGCCGCCATGGGTGAGCACAAGGACGATATCGTCACCTTCTACAACCGCTCCTCGGAACTGGTGCAGCTAATGCAGCAGGAAGAAATCTGGGCCGCACCGATCGGGCGTTTTGCCTGGGCCGGTTTCACCAAGCTCGACATGCCAATCGAATGGGCAACGCCCAAGGAAGGCCAGACCGGCGGCATGAACGTGATGGTTTTGACCAAGGGCAGCCAGAACCAGGAACTGGCGCTTGAGTTCATGGATTACTGGCTTTCCGCCGACATCCAGAGCAAGCTCGGTGAAGCTCTGGTCGATAGCCCGGCAAACATGAAGGCAGTTGTCTCTGATGCGGCTGCGGCCAATCTGACCTATGGCGAAGAAACGGCCAAGAGCTTGAAGCTGATCCCGTCCGACGTGGCGCTCGACCAGCGCGAGGCATGGCTCAGCGAGTGGAATGAAAGCGTCGGCCAGTAAGCCGGTTTCAAACCAGATCATCTGCGATCCCGGCATGTTGCCGGGGTCGTTATCCGATCCCTGCCTGATGGGCGATAGAGAGTTTTTTGGCTGATGTTTCAAAGCCGGACCGAAGCCTTGGCGCTGGTATTGCCTGCCGCCTTGTTTGCCGCGATTGTCTTTCTGGCACCGGTGGTCATCCTGTTGTCCGAAGGGTTCCGGATTGAGGGCAGCTGGACGCTTGGTGCCTATACCGATTTCTTTTCCAGCGGGCTGAACCGCGCCGTTTTCTTTCGTACCTTGCGGCTGGGGGCTCTGGTGACGGCGGTGGCCGCCATTGTTGGCTATGCGGCAGCCTTTGCCATCGTCAATCTGTCGCCCACCAGCAAGGGCCGCATGATCGGGCTGGTCGTGCTGCCGCTGATGATTTCGCCGGTGGCGCGCACCTATGCCTGGATCGTCATTCTCGGGCGCACCGGCATTATCAACCAGTTACTGGTTGGTGTCGGGCTCAGCGATGAGCCGATCCGGTTTCTGTTCACTGAGACGGCGGTGTTTATCGGCCTGCTGCAATTATTCCTGCCGCTGATGATCATCTCGCTGGTTAGTGCCCTCGAGAACATGCCCAATGATGCCGTACCCGCCGCGCGGGTGCTCGGTGCCAACTGGTTTCAAGTGTTCTGGAAGGTGATCCTGCCGCTGACCCAGGAAGGTCTGGTGATCGGCGGTACGCTGGTGTTTACCGGCTCGATGACCGCCTATATCACCCCGGCTATTCTCGGCGGTTCGAAAGTGCTGATGCTGGAAACGCTGCTTTATCAGCGCGTCTCCGTCGCTAATGATTTCGTCTCCGCCAGCGTCATCGCCTTCATTCTGATCGTGATGAGTTTTTCCGCCAATCTGCTGCTCAAGCGGCTGGCAACAGCAAGGACCAAGCGATGAACCCGCGTTTCTTCACCCCGGTTGTTCTGGGACTGGTGCTGCTGTTTCTCATCGGCCCCTTCGTCATTATTGTTGCCGCCTCACTGTCCGCCGGCGAGACTTTGGCTTTTCCGCCGCAAGGTCTGTCGCTGCGCTGGGTGTTCAAGGTGTTCGAGGTGGAAAGCTTCCGCGCCAGTTTCGGCGTTTCGCTGTTCCTTGCCATCGGCGGCACACTGACCGCTCTGGTGCTCGGCGTGCCGGCGGCCTATGCGTTGTCGCGCTACAAGGTGCCGTTTGGCGAGACCGTGCGCACCATCGTCTCCTCGCCGATCATCGTGCCGGGGATCATCGTCGGTCTGGCGCTGTTGCGCTATCTGGTGGTGCCGTTTCAGTTCGGCATCCTGCCAGCGCTGTTTCTGGCCCATACCGCGCTGATCCTGCCCTATGCGGTCAGGGTGGTTTCGGCCAGCTTGGGTAATCTCCGCTCCGATATTGAAGAGGCGGCGGTGCTGCTCGGCACCTCGCGGCCGGGCGCGTTTTTCCGGGTGGTTCTGCCCAATATCCGCGGCGGCGTGCTGGCCGCCTTCATTCTCGGGTTCGTCACCAGTTTCAATCAGGTGCCCGTCTCGCTGTTCCTGTCCGGTCCGGGTGTGCGCACCCTGCCAATCGATATGCTGGGGTATATGGAAATCACCTATGACCCCTCGGTTGCGGCGCTTTCGGCGCTGCTGGCTTTCATGTCGATGGGCATTGTTTTTCTCGCCGAACGCTTTCTAGGATTTTCCCGCTATGTCTGATGCCTTTCTCTCCCTCGAAAATCTGACGCTGGCCTATGGCGATACCGTGGCGGTCAAGGATCTCGATCTGACCATTGCCCAGGGCGAGCTGGTGGCGTTTCTCGGGCCATCCGGATGCGGCAAGACCACGACCATGCGGGCCATTGCTGGGCTGCTGAACCCCAAAGCCGGGCAGATCCGGCTCGACGGGATCGATATCACCCGGGTGGCCGCCAACAAGCGGGCCGTGGGACTGGTGTTCCAGTCCTATGCGCTGTTCCCGCATCTCAATGTATTCGAAAATGTCGCCTTCGGCCTCAGGCTGCGGGGCATGAGCGGCAAGGCGCTGGAGACCAAGGTCGAAGCCGGTCTGGCTTCGGTCGGCCTCAGCGAATTTGCCGGGCGCAGGCCGGCGGCGCTTTCAGGTGGTCAGCAGCAACGCGTGGCGCTCGCCCGCTCCATGGTGATGGAGCCGAAACTCTTGTTGCTCGATGAGCCGCTGTCCAATCTTGACGCGCGGCTGCGGCTGGAGATGCGCACCGAATTGCAGCGGGTGCAAAAGGCCAGCGGCGTGACGATGATTTTTGTCACCCATGACCAGATGGAAGCCCTGGCACTGGCGGACCGGATCGTGGTGATGCTGAATGGCGAGATCGAGCAGATCGGCACGCCCGAAGACATCTATAATCATCCCAAATCCGCTTTCGTCGCCGATTTTGTCGGCTTTGAAAATGTATTCGCGCTTGAGGACGGCAAGTTGAAAACCGACAAGGGCCCGATTGCCCTGTCGGCGCCGGCACCGGACGTGGCGGGTCTCGCATGGCGGCCGGGTATGGTGACGCTCGGGACAGGGCCGTTTGAGGGCTCGGTGCGCGGGACTTCCTTTGCTGGCAGTACGCGGGAATATTTGCTCGATACGCCGCTCGGGGCCATCAAGGCAGAAGCCGATGCGGCGCTCGCGCTGCACGATCTCGGCGCATTGGTGAAATTCGACCTGCCGGTGGACAAGGCCGTGCAACTTCAGCGGTTCGGGTAAGCCGCAATGGGTGTGTGGATCGATACGGATATGGGGTTTGATGATATCGCGGCCATCATGGTCGTCGATCATGCAGGTCTTGTCATTGACGGGGTGTCGCTGGTGTTCGGCAATGCAACGCTTGCACATGTGTGCGCCAATGCCGCCAGTGCTATTGCCGCCTTTGGCTGGCAATTTCCCGTGCATACAGGCAAAGCGGCACCCGTATCGGGCCATGCACAAACGGCGCAGAATATTTTGGGCGAAACCGGGATTCCAAGCCTTGGCGCAAGATTGCCGGCGGCGGCAGACCTCAAGCAAAGCGATGCAATCGAAGCCCTCAGCGATTGGCTCGCCAATGCGCCGGGGCCGCACCGCATTCTGGCGCTCGGGCCGCTGACCAATATCGCCGCTTTGATACAGGCGCGGCCTGATCTTGTCGCGCGCATCGATGAGCTGGTCTGGATGGGTGGCGGTGTTACCCGCGGCAATCACACCGCCTCGGCAGAATTCAATGCCTATGCCGACCCCGAAGCCCTGGCCATTGTGCTGGCGCAAAACCTGAACTTTAAAATGGTTGATCTCGATCTTTGCCGCCAGGTGCTGCTGACGCCCGATGATACCGATGCGATCCGGGCGGCGGGCGGGGCCAAGGCCACGCTTCTCGCCGATCTTTTGGGTGGCTATATCGATATCGCGATCAGCCGGGGGCGGGCGGCGATGGCCGTGTACGACCCGTCGGCGGCAGTCGCTTTCGTGCGGCCCGATCTGGTGACTTTTGCCCCGGCGCGGATTGATGCTGAATGCGCCGGCACGTTTACACGCGGGCGTACCGTGGTTGAAACCCGGTCGAGCCATGGCGTGTTCAATGCCGAATATGCGGTGGAGATTGACGTCGATGCGGCCCGGAACCTGATACTTGGGGCCGTGCTGGCGGAGGCGCAGAAATGACCTCAGTGATGACAGAACCTGCCGATCTCAACGACGCGGATTTGCGCACCCGTGCTGTCGCCGCGGCGCGCGGGGCTGCGCCTTTTGATGTGCTGATATCCGGCGGCACGCTGGTCGATATGGTCACCGGCGAATTGCGCGCCGCCGATATAGGACTGGTGGGGCCGCTGATTGCCAGCGTGCATGCACCGGGCAGCCGCGATGATGCGGGCAGGGTGATCGACGCCTCAGGCGGTTTCATTTCGCCGGGACTGATCGACATGCATATGCATGTGGAAAGCTCGATGGTCACCCCCGACGCCTATGCCGAAGCGGTGGTGCCGCGCGGGGTCACCAGCATTGTCTGGGACCCGCATGAGTTCGGCAATGTCAACGGGCTCGAAGGTGTGCGCTGGGCGGTGGAGGCGGCGCGCGATCTGCCTTTGCGCGTCATCATGCTGGCCCCGTCCTGCGTACCGTCGGCCCCGGGACTGGAACTGGCCGGCGCGGATTTTGATGCCGCCATGATCGCGGAAATGCTGTCCTGGCCGGAAATCGGTGGGGTCGCCGAAGTGATGAATATGCGCGGGGTCATCGACCGTGATCCGCGCATGAGCGCCATCGTGCAGGCCGGTCTGCAATCGGGCAAACTCGTCTGCGGCCATGCGCGCGGACTAGGCGGCGGCGATCTCAATGCCTTCATGGCGGCAGGGGTCAGTTCCGATCACGAGCTGACCTCAGCCGATGATCTGATGGCCAAATTGCGCGCCGGCATGACCATTGAGCTGCGCGGCTCGCATGATCATCTTTTGCCCGAAATTGTTGAGGCTATTAATCAACTTGAAGTTCTGCCTCAGAGCGTAACCCTTTGCACGGATGATATTTTCCCCGATGATCTTTTGGCCCATGGCGGGCTGGATGATGTAGTGCGGCGGCTGGTGCGCTATGGCCTGCGGCCCGAATGGGCCTTGCGCACGGCCACGCTGAATGCCGCCACGCGGCTTGGCCGTTCTGACCTCGGGCTGGTCGCTGCCGGGCGGCGGGCGGACATTGTGATCTTTGAGGACCTGACCGATTTTGCCGCGCGCCATGTGCTGGCTAATGGCGAATTGGTTGCGACAGGCGGCGTGCTGGCGAAGTCGATAGAGGCCAATGACGTGTCGCAGCTTTTGGGTACCATGAAGCTCGATGCGTTGACAGAGACTGATTTCCGCGTGCCGGCCAAAGGCCAGTCGGCGCGTATCGCGACCATCGATATTCCCCGCTTCACCGAATGGGGTGAAAGGCGGGCGGCGATTGCCAACGGCTTTATCGTGCTGCCCGAGGATGTGACGCTGATCGCGGTCGCGCATCGGCATGGCCGTGCCGACAGCCGCCCGCGTGTCGGTTTTCTCACCGGCTGGGGAAAATGGCGCGGCGCCTTCTGCACCAGCGTTTCCCACGACAGTCATAATCTGACGGTTTTTGGTGGCAATGAACACGACATGATGCTGGCCGCCAATGCGGTGATCGCGGCGGGCGGCGGCATGGCCGTGGCCGCCAGTGGACGGGTGGAAGCGCTGCTGGCGCTGCCGGTTTCGGGTTTGGTTTCAGATGCGCCGCTGGCTGAGGTAGCCGCCGATTTCGCCGCCATCCGCCAGGCGGTGGATTCCATTGTCGACTGGCAGCCGCCCTATCTGGTGTTCAAGGCCTGTTTCGGGGCGACGCTGGCGTGCAATGCCGGACCGCACCAGACCGATCGTGGCATTGCCGACATGGCCACCGGCACGGTGCTGGACAGTCCGGTGCTCGAGACGTTCTAGGCTTTGAGTTCCTGCTCGACCAGGGTCGACCAGAACAGGACCCCTGAAGCAATGGCGGTATCGTTGAAATCATAGGCGGTATTGTGATGCAAAGCCCCGTCAACCGCTGGTCCATTGCCCAGCCAGACATAGCAGCCGGGCACGGCCTGGCCGAAAAAGGCAAAGTCATCGCCCGCTGTCGAGGGCGGAAAGCTGGTGCGGGTCTTGGCGCCAAACACGCTGCTGGCCGCCTGCAAGGCGCGGGCGGTGGTGGCCGGATCATTGATCACCGGCGGAATCCGGCGGGTAAAGCTGTAATCGGCTTCAATATCAAACATCGCCGCCGTGCCTTTGGCCAGCCGTTCGATTTCGGTTTCGAGTTGGTCGCGGACCTCGGGCGCATAGGCGCGGGCCGTGCCGCCGATCTCGACAATGTCGGGGATGACGTTGAGCGCCTTGGGATCGCCTGCCTGGATCGAACAGGCGCTGACCACCGCCGGTTGCAGCGGATCGACCACGCGGCCGGGGATGGTTTGCAGCGCGGCGAGAAAGGTGCCGAGCGCTGTGATCGGGTCGCGCCCCAGATGCGGTTTGGCGCCATGGGTGCCGGTGCCCCGAAAGGTCACGTGCCAGCTGTCGGAGGAAGCCAGTTGCGGGCCTTCAACCACGGCCATTTCATCTACATCAAGCCCGGGCATATTGTGCAGCCCGTAAACCGCGTCGCAGGGGAATTGTTCGAACAGGCCGTCCTCGACCATTTGTTTCGCGCCGCCGCGGCCTTCTTCGGCGGGCTGGAAAATGAAATGGACGGTGCCGGAGAAATTAGCGGTTTCGGCCAGATAGCGCGCCGCGCCGAGCAGCATGGTGGTGTGCCCGTCATGGCCGCAGGCGTGCATCTTGCCTTCAATGGTGGATTTATAGGGCCGGTCGGCGGTCTCGGGCATGGCCAGCGCATCCATATCGGCGCGCAGCCCAATGGTGCGGGTGCCATTGCCGATCTGCAGGGTGCCGACGACGCCCGTCTTACCAAGACCGCGATGCACTTTCATCCCGGCTTCTTCCAGAATCCGCGCGACGATATCGCTGGTGCGTTGTTCTTCGAAACCGAGTTCGGGATGGGCGTGCAGGTCGCGCCTGATGCTGGTGAGCAGGGGGAGGTCGGCTTCGATCCGGTCGGGCAGTTTCATGAAATCGGCGCTTCCGTGCTGAGACAGGCAGGCAATGAGCTTGGGGTTTTGCAAAACATGTTCTGACATAGCCGAAAAATTCAATAAAATGAACCATCTCATGCGTATTGCCGGCGTTTGCCGGGCGCTTTTGTACCCCAAGGATATAGGACCAAACCGCCATGCCGCCCCATGATTTCTGGCAACAGATTTATCCGCCGCAAGCTTTCGATCCGGCCGTGGGGTTTGAGGGCTATTATCCGGCGCTTTTGGCCGATGGTAGGCATTTGCGCCTGCCGATCCGCCCGCTCGCCGACGGTGAACATGCGCTGGCCTCGCTGATCGTCAATCAGGCCAGTTTTGCGGTGCTTGACGTGCTGGCGAGCGAGCTGGCGGCGCTTCTGGCCCCGCTTGAACCCGATGTGATTGCCGGTCTGCCAACTCTGGGGCTGACGCTGGCCTCAGTGGTGGCGCAAAAGCTGGGGCATAGCCGTTATGTGCCGCTCGGGACCTCGCGCAAGTTCTGGTACCAGGATGAACTCTCGGTGCCACTCTCCTCGATCACCACACCGGACCAGCAAAAACGGCTCTATGTTGATCCGCGCATGCTGCCGCTGCTGGCCGGACGCCGGGTAGTGCTGATCGATGATGTGATTTCGAGCGGCACCTCGATCCTCGCCGGGCTGGAATTGCTCAGGCAATGCGGGATCACCCCCATCGCCATCGGCGCTGCTATGCTGCAAAGCGAACGCTGGCGGGAAAAGCTGGCACCGCACTGGTCGGGCGAGACGATTGGCGTCTTCAGCACACCGATGTTGCGCAAAACTGATGCGGGCTCTTGGGTGGCGCTGTAGGGGCATGGTGTTGCCATGCCCCTTAGGACTTCCGGGTTAGCGGAACAGGTTCTGCTCCATCCCGGCGGCTTCAAACAGATAGTCGCGGCTGGCTTCAAGTTCTGTGCGCAGTTTGTCGATGTCGACATCGACCAGTTTACCGCGCCATTTACGCACTTTGCCGGCCACCATCACGGTATCGACATTGCTGCGTTCCATCAGCGTCACCACGGCTCCCGGCACATGGTTGAGCGGGGTCACGTTGATCGCGTTGGCATCGAGAAGGATGATGTCGGCATCCTTGCCCGGGGTCAGCGAGCCGGTGACGTGATCGAGTTTCAGGCCTTTGGCACCTTCCAGTGTTGCAAAGCGCAGCGCATCGCGTGAGGTGACGAGGGCGGGCGGATTGGCATCGCCATCAAGCGCCTTCTGGTTGGCAAAGGCGCGTTGGAGGGTCATCACCGAGCGCATCTGGGTGAATGGATCGGCCGTCATGGTGCATTCCACATCGGTGGACAGCGAGGGCTGCATGCCGAGATCGAGCGCTTTCTGGATTGGCGGCATGCCGTGCCGCATGGCCATTTCAATGGGCACCGACAAGGAGACATGCGCGCCGGCATCTGCCGCTGCCTGCCAGGCGAGGTCGGACATGCCGGTCATGTGGATGAAGATATTGTCGGGGCCGAATTCACCCGCCTCTGCCAATTGGTCAAAGGTCGGGGCCATGCCAAAGGTGCCCACAACATGCAGGGCGATGGGCAGGGCCAGTTCGCGGCCTATCTTCCAGGCGGTTTCATAGCCGGGCAGGTAGATTTCGCCGCCCATGATCATGGTCAGCAATTGATCGGTCGAGGTGAAATGCTCGGCCTTGATGCGACGGGCGTCTTCTGGATATTTGGCATCGTCGCCCCAGCCTTCGAAATAACCGAACACGGCGCGGCGGCCCGCGTCCTTGAGGGCGGAAATCACGGCATCTGAATGTTCGGGAGTGTGGTGGATTTGCGAGACATCCATCACCGTTGTCACGCCCGCATCAAGCTGCGACAGCGAGCCGAAAAGTTCGTTGATATAGACATCCTGCGGCCGGTAAACGAGCGAGAATTTTTGCAGGATGTGGTCGTAGTAATTAATGGCCCCATGGGGCTGGCCATCATTGATCAGAATGCCGTCGGCCAGAAAGCTGCGCAGGGCAGTCTCGAACTGGTGGTGGTGGGTATCGATAAAACCGGGCATGACCACCATGCCTTCAGCCTCGATAATGGCGGCGTCTCCGGCCTCGGGATTGGGGCCGACAGCGACGATCTTGCCGCCCTCGATCAGCACATCGCCTTTGGGGAAATCGCCGACGCTTTCATCCATGCTCATCACCGCGCCGCCCCTGATCAGCGTCTTGCGGCCCGGCTCACCTATCCCGTTGGGCGCGCCTTCTTGCGCCTTCGCGGCTTGGGTGCCGAGAAGGGCTGTGGCGGCAATCGCTGCGCCGCCCGCCATGGTTGCTTTGAGAAATTCGCGTCGGTCATTGTTACCATCATGCGCGTGGATTTCATCACATAGCTTGCACATCGTGTTTCCTCCCTGGTGTGCCGGGCCAAAATCGAGCCCAATATTTCGGCTATCGAAAAGTTTTTCGTTATACGATATGGACGGCGGAAGGTTCTGTCAATTGGCGGCGGGCAGCAGGCGCGGGTGCGCCCTTCAGGTCAGGTGTTTGCGCTCCCGGCGCGCAACCGCGGCTTGGCTTGTCTGGGGCAGGATTGTTCTAAAACGATCAGAAACTGCCGGTTACGGGCGTTCAAGCGAATGGCGCAAGGAGGGATAGCGCAACAGGGTCTCGCCAATCCGGTCAGCGGAAATGCGCAGGTCTTCGAGCCGGTCCCGGATCAGGTCTTTCGTTGTCACATTGCCCGAATAGCCCGACGTGTTGATGGCGGCGATGATGTCGCCGCGCACAGCCATTACGGGCACGGCCAAGGCGGTTACCCCATAAAACAGCTCATCGGTTGTGGCCGAATAGCCAAGGCGGCGGACCGTCTGGATGATCTCGCGCAACTCGTTCGGGTCGGTCACGGTGCTCTCGGTGCGCTTTTCCAGCGTCACGTCCGCCAGATAGCGGTCGAGTTCTATCTCACTGAGCCCCGAGAGCAGCACCCGCCCCATGGAGGCGGGATAGGCGGGATAGGTGACACCGGTGCCCGCAGAGATGCGCCGCACCTTCTGATCGCTGAAATGGGCGACATAAAAGATGTCATTCCCCGAGAGGATGGTGACCGAGGAGGCATCGCCGAACTTGTTCACCAGTCGCCGCAATTCAGGCATCAGCGCTTCTTCAAGCTGGGCCGATCGGGAATAGGCGGCGCCAATCCCAAGAATCTTCGGGGTGAGCAGGTAACGCTTGTTGACCATGCGGGCATAGCCAAGCGCCACGAGGGTGCGCAGGATGCGGCGGGCGGTGGCCGGTTTGATGTCGGTTTTGCGGGCCACTTCACTGAGGCTCATTTCGGGCGCGTCGCGATCGAAAGCCTCGATGACGAGCAGGCCGCGGGCCAGGGCCTCGAGCAGCTCACCATCTTCCTTGAAATTGGGCAAAGTCGTCCGTCCTTTGTCTCGCGCGCCTTTCGGCTTTTCGCACACCGAAAATTTTGGGTCAATATTGTTATTCTTGACACGCTATGCGCCAAATGCAATCGTGATAACGAAATAAATTTCGCTGAACGAAATATGATTGCCTGATAATCACTGCGGTCTTTTTACCAAGCAGCGGGGGCAAAAGAGGGAGAGAAGGGCATGGCCAAGCTTGCCGCCGTGTTGGCAACAACGCACCACCCGTTCTATCTGAAGGCGACGACCGCGCCGGAAGCAGAACAGATGCCGCAGGCGGCCGAGTGGAAACGCAAGGTCGAGGCCTATCGCGAGACGTTGACCAAAGCGAAGCCGGATATTCTGGTGATGATCGGTGCCGATCATTTTCACCAGTTCTTTCTGGATAATTACCCGCAATTCCTGATCGGCAAATCAGCCCGTTATGACGCGACCTTTTACAATGAAGAGCGCGAATTCGGCATTCCGAAATATGTTCTGGAAGGTCATGAAGACCTCTCCAATTTCATGCATCAGGGTTTGATGGACCGCGATTTCGATTTCGCATTTTCCAACGAACTCAAGATCGACCATTCCATTATCTGTCCGATTATCACCACCCGGCCCGATGCGGATCTGCCGGTAGTGCCGATCTATGCCAATATTTTTGCCCCCCCTTTGCCCTCGCCAAAGCGGTTCTGGGATCTGGGCCGGGCCATTCGCGAAATCATCGATGAATATCCCTCCGACAAGCGGATCGCGGCGATTGGCTCAGGCCATCTGTCGCTGGAACTGGGTGGGCCGCGCCAGTTCGGGCCACATGGCCCAGATCCCGAATTCGACCGCCAGGCGATTGAATGGCTGAGCACCGGCAATATCGAGGCCATCCTTGAAAATGTGACCCATGAAAGTCTCACCAATGTCGGCAATGCGACGCATGGCTTCATGGAACTGATCCTGATGCTGGGGATCGCGGGGGCGGAGAAGGCGAATTACGTCGATAGCCTCGATCTGTTTCACACCATGGAAGCCTATTTTACCTGGTATCCGAAGGAGGCGGCAGAATGAGCAAATATTACGTCAACAAGTTCCTGTTCACCGTGGATCGCGATCCCGACCTGTTGCGCCGTTACAAGGAATCCCCCGAGGCGCTGGTCGCCGCATGGGAGCAGTCGATCGGGCCGCGTCTCAATGACAGTGAACGCAGCACGGTGCATCAGCTCGAGGCCAATGAACGCAAGGCGCTGATCGAACATGATTATGTCGCCCTGTTCGAAATGGGTGCGCATTTCTTTTTATGCCTGACGATCTTCATCGCTCTCTATGACGAAGATTATATGCGCGAAAAAGGGCCGCTGGCCTTCCAGCTCGAATATGCCAGCAAGCTGCAGTACTGGCGCGGCAAGGGCTACCCCTCGATCATGTGCTGACACCCGACACGGATTATGCCTGCCGGCGAAGCGCGTCAGCCTTATGCGCCGCCGGCAAGGGCCTCACGCTGAATATATGAAAGAAAACGAAAATGAGAATTGGCAAGCAAGACAACGCCTTTACCGCCATTGCCAAATCCGATGCCGACAGCATTACGGTGCGTGGCCATGACTTGTGCCGCGACCTGATCGGCAGAATAGATTTTACCGATTATTTCTGGCTGCTGGTGATTGGCGAACAACCGAATGACAAGCAGCGGATGATGACCAACGCCTGTCTCGTCGCCATTGCCGAACACGGGTTGGTGCCGAGTGTGCAGGCAGCGCGGATGACGCTGGCGGCAGCCCCTGAGGCCTGGCAGGGTGCCATGTCGGCGGGCCTGCTCGGCATGGGCAGCGTGGTTGCGGGCAGTTCGGAGACGGCGGGCCGGTATGTTGCCGAAGTTCTGGCCGCCAGCCGCGAGCCGGGCAGTGATCTTGAAAGCGCGGCAATTGCCAGCCTCAAGGCGCTGAAAGCCGCGCGCCAAAAGGTACCGGGGCTTGGCCATCCGCAACATAGCGCGGGTGATCCGCGCGCCAATATCCTGCTCGATCTGGCCGATGCCAATGGGGTTTCCGGCGATTATATCGCGACGCTGCGCGTGCTGGCCAAACATGCGCCGGGGATTATCGAACGGCCTTTGCCGATCAACGTGTCCGGCGCTATTCCGGCCGTGATGCTCGATGCGGGCTGGCCGCTTGAAGCGATGAAGGGCATTCCCCTTCTGGCGCGTTCGGCGGGGCTTATGGCGCATCTGTTCGAGGAATCGCAGCGCTCCATCGGTTTCATCATGTCCAATCAGGCAGACGAGGCCATTGCCTATGACGGCGTGGAAGCTTCGGCACCCGGCCAGACCAAGCCAGTTTAGGGGGCAGCACGATGAAAATACTCAAGGATATCCGCGTCATCGAGCTGGGCACCTATATTACCGGGCCTGCCGCTGGCATGCATCTGGCGGATCTTGGTGCCGATGTGATCAAGATCGAGCGGCCGGGCAGTGGCGACCCGTTCCGGGCCTTTAATGGTGGACTCTATTCGCCGCATTTCCAGACCTATAACCGTAACAAGCGTTCGATTGCCCTTGATACCAAGGACCCAGCCGATCTGGCTATATTCAATGACCTGATCGCGTCGGCGGATGTGTTCATCCAGAATTTCCGTCCCGGTGTGGCGGAGCGGTTGGGGGCGGGCGAGGCGGATCTGCATCGCATTAATCCCAAGCTGATCTATTGCGCCATTACCGGGTTTGGCCAGACTGGTCCCTCCCGCGACCGGCCGACATTCGACACGGTCGCGCAGGCCGCCAGCGGCTATTTGCGGCTTTTGACCCCGCCCACCAATCCCCGCGTGATCGGCCCGGCCATTGCCGATTCCGTTACCGGTCATTATGCAGCGCTCGGCATCATGGCAGCCTTGCTGGAGCGTACCAAAACCGGCATTGGCCGGCGGCTGGACATCTCCATGCTCGAGGCGATGTGCCATTTCAATCTCGACAGTTTCACCCATTATTTCAGCGAAGGCGAAGTGATGGGGCCCTTGAGCCGTCCCACCGTGTCGCAATCCTATACATTCGGTTGTGCGGACGGGAAATGGATTGCCATTCACATGTCGTCGCCGGTCAAGTTCTGGGAAGGGCTGACGCAATCGGTTGAAATGCCCGAATTGCTGACCGATCCGCGTTTTGCCGAACGGCTGGAACGGATCAAGCATCAGGAAGACCTGATCGAGGTCCTCACCCCGGCCTTCGCCCAGCGCACCCGCGATGCCTGGTGCGATATTCTTGAGGCCAATGAGGTGCCGTATTCACCAGCCTATGATTCAGATGAGGCATTGGACGATCCGCAGGCGCAGCATTTGCACATTGCCGTCGATACCCATCACGCCGAAATGGGCGCTTCCAAAACTGTCCGTTCACCCTTCAGCTTTGACGGCGAGATGGATCTGAAGGTCGTGCCGCCGCCGATGCTTGATGAGCATGGCGCGGAAATCCGGGCGGAAATCGCAAAGCAAAAAGCTGGCTAACAGCACAGCGGACAGGGAGACATCGATATGAGTGAACCAAAGGCGATACCGGTTTCCGAGGTGATGCAGGCCAGTGCCGGCATGCTACAAAAGCAGCTCTATGCCATTTTCACGACGCCGGTCGATGGCCTTGGCAAGGTGCTGGAAAATCTCGAAACCCATCTTGGCTTTCAGACCACGCTGGAAAAGGAAGGCGTGCTGTTTGCCGCCGGGCCGCTGTGGACCGATGACGAGCAGAACTGGACGGGCGAGGGCATGGTCATTGTGCGTGCGGCGTCCCGCACAGCGGCAATCGCTATTGCCGAACGCGACCCCTTGCATCAATGCGGTGCCCGCAGCTTCACCGTCAGACCTTGGATGATCAATGAAGGCAGCATGACCCTTCGGCTGGATCATTCCAGCCAGACCTATTCGATAATCTAGAAAAAGAAACGGGAGGAACTACAATGAAAAAACTATTCGGAGCTCTGTTACTCAGTGCCGCTCTATTGCCCGGCATGGCAATGGCGCAGGAAAAGATCAACCTGACGGTGGCCTCAAGCCATCCTACAACAATCCCCTGGATCGGGATGATCCAGACCAATTTCATGCCTGAAGTGGACCGGATTCTGGCCGAGAGCGGCACGTACGAAATCAATTGGCAGGAAGCCTTTGGCGGCCAGCTCTACAAGGCCAACGCCACCCTGACATCGGTGGAAGAAGGCGTGACCGATATCGGTTGGGTGTTCTCCTATCTCGAAGGGGCAAAAATGCCGCTGAGCCAGGTGACTGGCTACACCCCCTTTGCCACCAATAACGTGCCCGCGCAGCTCGATACGATCAATGACCTGTTCAACACCGTGCCTGAGTTCCGGCAGGAATGGGAGCAGTATAATCTGGTGTTCCTCGGCGCGACCGGTTCGGACAGCTATGATCTTTACACCAAAGAGCCGATCAATTCGCTGGAAGACCTCAACGGCATGAAGATCTCCGCCCCCGGCGTGCTCGGCACCTGGCTGCGCGGCGTCAATGCCAATGCGGTCGATGGCGCGCTGACGACCTTCTATACTGACATCCAGACTGGTGTTTCCGATGGTACGCTCTCGCTGGCGCTCGGCGTGTTGCCGACCAAGCTTTATGAAGTTGCACCCTATATCACCCGGATCGATGCCGGCGTGGTGTTCTCGGGTGGTCTGGCGATCAACAAGGACAGCTGGGATGGTTTGCCCGAAGAGGTGCAGAATGCGCTGCTGACGGCGGGTGCTTCCTATTCCAAGGCGCATGCGCAGGACCTGATGGATCGGCATGAATTTGCCCTCAACAAGATCATTGAAGATGGTGTCGGCCAGACGCCACCGGTGACCCTGACGGTCATGCCCGCTGATATGCGCCAGAAATGGGTCGATGACATGCCGAACCTGGCACAGGAATGGGCCGATGCGGCCAAGGCACGCGGTTTGCCCGCTGCCGCTTTCCTTGCCGCCTATATGGAGGGTCTTCGGTCCCGTGGCGAAACACCGCCGCGCGACTGGACGGCTGAATAAGTTAGCAAGGTTGATACGGTGAATACCGAAAACCAGACCATGACCAAGGACGGTGCCGCTTTGCGGCATCGTCAGCCTTTGCCCCTCAAAATCTGGCATCGCATTGTCGATGGCATGGGGGCCCTCGGCACATTCCTGATCGCTGTGCTCATGCTGATCATCTGCAGTGATGTGGTTGCCAGAAACCTGCTCGGCGCGTCTTTGCCCCTGGTATCCGAACTCAGTGCCCTGACGCTGGTGATGATTGTGTTCCTGCAACTGGGCACAACCATTCGTCACAACCGTCTGGCGCGTACCGAGATGTTTCCGGACTTTGCTGCGCGCCATTTTCCCTGGTTCGGCAATTTTGTCGCCATGGTCTGGGAGGGGATCGGGGCGCTAGCCTGCGGTACCATCGCCTATTCGACTTATGGCATTCTTATCAAGGACTTGAATGCGGGCGCGTTTATCGGCGTTACCGGGGTTTTGACCCTGCCGACATCGCCGTTTCGGGTGTTGATCCTGATCGGGGCCGCCGTTGCGTCCATTCAGTTTGCAATACAGTTTTTCGCTGCCGCCCGGCAGCTCTTTAGATCCAGAGGTGACGTTATATGACCGGGATAGAAATTGGTGTCCTGGCAATCGTCCTGCTGGTGGTTCTTATCTTTTTGGGCATGCCCATTGGTATTGGCATGTTGTTTGTCTCGTTTGGCGGGGTCAGCCTGATCCGCAATGAGGGTGTTGCTATGCGCATGTTTGGCGCTGTGGCCAATGACAGTTTGCGCGAATATCTGTTCGCCGTTGTGCCGCTATTTGTGCTGATGGGACTGCTGGTCACCGTGTCCGGGGTGGGCAAGGATACGTTCGATTTGTTCGAACGGCTGTTGCGGCGGGTTACCGCCGGGCTGGGCGTGGCGACAGTTTTCGCCAATGCGGTTTTTGCCTCGATCACCGGCATTTCAATTGCCTCCGCCTCGGTGTTCTCCCGCGTTGCCGTGCCCGAAATGGTGCGGCATGGTTATTCCAAGCAATTCGCTACCGGGGTTGTCGCGGGCAGTTCCGTACTCGGCATGTTGATACCACCCTCTCTGCTGATGATCGTTTATGCGGTCCTGGCCGAGGAATCTGTGGGGCGCATGTTCCTCGCCGGTGTCGGCCCGGGCATTTTGATCGCCGTTGTGTTTTCGCTGACCATTCTCGGGCTCGCTTATTGGCGTCGGGATTTCGTGTTTGAACGTGCTGATGCCGCGCCGCCAGCCGAGAATTATTCCGTGCTTCAGATCATCGGCAAAGGCGCGCCGATTGTGTCGCTGGTCACGCTGGTGCTGGGTGGTCTTTATGGCGGGTTCCTGAACCCAACAGAGGCCGGTGCCATCGGTGCGCTCGGCGCATTGGTCATTGCCCTGCTCAGACGTTCGCTCGATCCAAAATCCTTCTGGTCGATTATGGTGGAAGCCGGGCAGGTCACGGTCTCTGTGCTGTTCCTTATCCTCTCGGCGACCTTTTTCAGCCGCATGCTGGCCATGTCCGGGCTGCCGACCGCACTGGCCGAAGTGCTGCTGAGCGGGTCTTTTGGGCCTTATATCTTCCTTGTCGCGTTTCTGGTGATGGTCATTCTGCTCGGCTGTCTGATCGATTCCATTTCCATCATGTTGATCCTGTTGCCCATTGCCTTGCCGGTGGCGCGCGAGGCCGGGTTTGACCTGATCTGGTTCGGGGTTTTGACTGTGGTGGCGGTTGAAATTGGCTTGCTGACCCCGCCCTTCGGGCTCTCGGTCTATACGATCAAATCGGCGATGGATGATCCCGATCTGAGTGTGGGCGACATTTTCCGCGGCGCGTTTCCCTTCGTGCTGGCCATGATTTTCGCTCTGGTGATCTTGGTCGGCTTTCCGCAGATTTCCACTTGGCTGGCGCGCCAGTAATCATTGGGTTTGTTTGACGATGAATATGCTTTGCCTTTCGGGCAGTCTGAGACAGCAGTCTTTCTCCACCGCGGTATTGCGCAGTATCGAGGCGCATCTGGCGGGGCGGGTTGAGACGCGCAATTTCGATATCCGCTCGTTGCCGCATTTCGACGCTGATATCGGCCATTGTGCCGAGGCAGAGGACTTGAAGGCGGCGATTGAACAGGCGGATGGGGTGATCATTGTCACGCCTGAATATAATTACAGCGTACCGGGCGTGTTGAAAAACGCCATCGATTGGGCCTCCCGCCCGAGCTATAATTCGGTCTTCAAGCAAAAACCGGTATTTGTGGCTTCGGTCTCTCCCGGTGCTCTTGGCGGCGTGCGGGCGCAGGCGCATCTCAAATACATCCTCAACGCCATGCTGGCCGAGGTGTTCGTCTGTCAGGAAGTAGTGATTACCCAGGCGGGACAAAAGTTTACTGATGGTGAATTGACCGATGCGCCGACCCAAGCCTTTGTCACCCAGTCCGTTGATGCATTTGTGGTCAGTTTGATGCCCGGTTCTGTCGCCGGATAACGACTGGCTTGTATTGAGCGCATTTCGCTCCTATGTTTCTGGCGCTGGTTCCACCCGGGACCGGCAGACGTTCTCAGGGCGGGGTGAAATTCCCCACCGGCGGTAAGTGCAAGCAATTGCATCAGCCCGCGAGCGCCCGCTTCGCAAGAGGCGGGGTCAGCAGACCCGGTTAGATTCCGGGGCCGACGGTTAGAGTCCGGATGGAAGAGAACAAGATGACAGGATACGTGCGCCTTCCCTAAGGGGAGGTGTGTGTTGACTGGCATTTCGCCCTGAATTGCGTCTCGATTTTGAAGAGACGAGTGATGGGCCAAAAAGTAATTCTGCCACAAGAGCGATCTGCACTCCCCACCGGCTTGATCCTGGCGGCGTTTCAGCGCGCGCTGGATCTGGCCGCTAGTTTCGCCGGCGCGACTTCCCCCAATCCCCCGGTCGGTTGCATCCTGCTCGATGCCGAGGGGTGTGAACTGGCAGCGGCGGCGCATGAAAAAGCCGGCATGGCCCATGCTGAGGCGGCGGCAATTGCCAAGGCCAAGGCCAATGGCAGTTATGCGCGCATCCACACGCTCGTTGTCACGCTCGAACCTTGCAATCATACCGGCCGCACCGCACCCTGTGTAGAGGCCATTCTGGAAAGTCCGGCCGTTGCCGTATGGTTTGGTGCTGCGGACCCGAACCGGCAGGTGACCGGCGGTGGCGCAGCGGCATTGGCATGCGCTGGCCTGATGGTTGGCGAGATTGCGATACTGGGCTGCCCCCACGGTGAAGTGCTGGCCCGGCAGGCGCGGCGGCTGATTGCGCCCTTTGCCAAGCATGCGCAGACAGGGCTGCCCTTTGTTACTATCAAACAGGCGTTGGACGCACATGGCAGCATGATCCCGCCTTTAGGACAGAAGACCTTTACTTCGCCGGACTCGCTGGATCTCGCGCATAAATTGCGTAAACGGGCCGATGGCATCATTACCGGGTCGGGCACGATCCTGGCCGACAGACCCGAATTCACCGTGCGCCGGGTGCCTGATTTTGCGGCCAAGCAGCGGCATCTCGTCATTCTCGATCGTAGCGGCAGCGTGCCCCTCGATTATGTGGCTGCCGCGCGCGCGCGCGGTTTTCTGGTCGCCATTGAAGACTCGCTGGTATCGGCATTGACCCGGCTGGGAATGGTCGGCGCACAGGAGGTTCTGGTCGAGGCCGGGCCAACGCTGACGGGTCTGGTGCTGGCCAGCGGCCTTTGGGACGAACACCTCACCATTACAAGTCCGGCTCGGGCGGGGGAGGCGGATGCCATTTCAATCCAGCATCGCCCCACCTCATGGCTGCCAGCAGAAAGGGACGCCGATGTTTTCAGGCATTATTGAAAAACTGGCGCGGGTCAGTGCGGCTGAACATGACGGGGCGACACTTGTTCTCAGTATCGAGACGCAATTTGGCGATCTCGAATTGGGGGAAAGCGTTGCGGTCAACGGGGTCTGTCTGACGGTGGTGGAATTTGCCGCGTCGGGTCTGGCCAAATTCTTTGTCAGCCCGGAGACCACCGCTCGCTCCAATCTGGGGCGGATCACGGCGGGCAGTCTCGTCAATCTCGAACGTTCCGTGCGGCTCGAGACAAGGCTCTCGGGCCATCTGGTGCAAGGGCATGTGGATGGACAAGGGGTGCTGCAATCGGTGACCCCCGAGGGTGGGGCCTATTTGCTGCGCCTCAACCTGCCTGAAGCCCTTGGTCGCTATTGCGTCGAGAAGGGTTCGATTGCCCTCAATGGTATCAGCCTGACGCTGAACAGCGTTGAAAAACAGCCTGATGGCTGGGTGATTGGCCTGACCATCATTCCCCATACCTGGGACCATACCAATCTGAACACACTCAAGCCCGGTGACCCGCTCAATGTCGAGGTCGACGTCATCGCCAAATATGTGGAGAGCCTATGTCTGCCCTATCTCAAGCCCTGAGCGCCTTAAAGCAGGGCAAAATGATTGTGCTGGTCGATGACGAGGACCGCGAGAATGAAGGCGACCTGATCGTTGCAGCGGAATTTGCCACACCCGAAGCGGTCAATTTCATGGCCATGCACGGGCGCGGGCTGATCTGTCTGGCGCTGACCGGTGCTCAGGTTGACCGGTTCAATTTATCTCCGATGGTCAAGGATAATCAGGCCCGCCGCTCGACGGCGTTCACCGTCTCGATAGAGGCGCGCGAGGGTATTACCACCGGCATTTCGGCCTTTGACCGGGCCCGTACGATTGCCGCGGCGGTCAATCCTGATGCCGTGGCTGAGGATATCGTTTCGCCGGGACATGTGTTCCCGCTTCGGGCGGCAGAAGGTGGCGTGCTGGCGCGCAATGGCCATACCGAGGGGGCAACCGATCTGATGCTTCTGGCAGGCTTGAAGCCCGGGGCGGTGATCTGCGAGGTGATGCGCGATGATGGCGAGATGGCGCGGCGGCCCGATCTGGACCTGTTTGCGCAAAAGCACGGCCTGCCGGTGCTGACTATCCGCGAACTGGTGGAATATCGCATCAAAACCGAAATTCAGGTGGAAGAAGTCGCCAGCGCCAGCCTGCCTTCGGCTTTTGCTGATCGTCCGATGCGGGTGCATGCGTTCAAAAGCCTTATCGACGGTGTCGAACATCTGGCGCTGGTCAAGGGGCCCTTGCCTGAGGTGCCGTTGATCCGGGTGCATTCTGAATGCCTGACCGGGGATGCGCTGGGGTCGCTGCGCTGTGATTGCGGGGCGCAATTGCAGGAAAGCCTCCGTTTGATTTCCGAGAGCGATGGCGGTGCGGTGATCTATCTGCGCGGACAGGAAGGGCGCGGCATTGGGCTGGCCAACAAGATCCGTGCCTATGCCTTGCAGGATGCGGGGCAGGACACGGTGGAGGCCAACACCGCCCTCGGCTTTGCTGCGGACGCGCGCGACTATGCTGTGGCGGCGCAAATCCTTAGGGCCATTGGCGTCAGCAAGGTGAACCTTCTCAGCAATAATCCGCAAAAGGTAGAGGATTTGCAGCGCTATGGCATTGCCGTCAATAAACGCCTGTCGCTGATCATTCCGCCCAATCCGTTCAATGCTGACTATCTCACGACCAAGCGTGAGAAGTTCGGCCATATCCTTGCTCATTAGAAACGAGACCAGACATGTCCAAAGACAAAAAGATTGCCAAAAACCGGGTTGCCGTTGTGGTCAGCCGGTTCAATGAAGATGTTACCTCGGGCCTGCTCAAGGGTGCTCTTGCCGAACTGGGTGATCGTGGTGTGAGCGTCGCCGAAGGCGATATCATTACCGCGCCAGGAGCATTTGAAATCCCGCTGATTGCGCAAAAGCTGGCCCAGACCGGCAAGTTTGAAGGGGTGGTCTGTCTCGGCTGCGTCATCAAGGGCGATACGGCGCATTTTGAATATATTTCCGAAGCTGCCAGCCACGGGCTGATGCAGGCTTCGCTGAAAACCGGGGTGCCATTGGCCTTCGGTATTTTGACGACCTATGAAGAAGAACAGGCCGTGGTGCGTAGCCGTGATGACGCCCATAACAAGGGCCGTGAGGCGGCGGCGGCCTGTGTTGAAACGATGGCGGTGCTGGCGGAAATCGCTTTGCGTTAGTTGGCTTTTGCGGCCTTGATGGTCTGGCGCACTGCATCTTCATTGGTGACGGTATTGAGATATTCGCGCTCGATGTCGGCGCTGCCCATGCCAATACGCGGGTTGCGGAACTGCATGGCGGAGGGTGTGGTCATCAGGGCGGCGAAATGCATTTCCTGCGCGCCGGTGCGGCCGCGGATTTCGGCGATATTGGCGGCATCGAGGTCGCCGCAGACCATGACGATCAGCCGGTCACCGGCGATCTGAATGGTCTCCTTGAGCACATCGATACCTTCAAGCGCGGTATCATGCTGGCCGCTGGTCAGCACGCGATCAACCCCGGAGCGGATCAGGGCTTCCACGGCTTCGCGGTGATCGCGGGTCATGTCGAAGGCGCGGTGGCAGGTGACTTTCATTGGCCGGGCGGCTTCGACCGCCACTCTTGTGCGGTCTTCGTCAATGGTGCCATCGGCATTGAGAAAGCCGATGACGATGCCGACAACGCCCAGTGTGCGCATCTGCCGGATATCCTCAAGGATGGAAGCAAATTCCATCTCGGAATAAAGGAAATCACCGCCGCGCGGGCGGATAATGGGGTGGAAGGGAATTTTGCCGATGCGCAATGCTTCGCGGACCGTGCCGATGCTCGGGGTCAGCCCGCCTTCCATCAGTGAAGCGCAGAGTTCAACCCGGTCGGCCCCCGCCTTTTCGGCGACGAGATAGCCATCGATCCCCTCGACGCAGATTTCGATTGTTGGAGCTTCGGCCATTCCGGCTTTCCTTGTTACTCGGGTACGTGTTCCATTCTAGCCACGCGCGCCCGCTTGCGGCAATCGCTGGATGTTCACCCCATATGCCGGTTAGGCTGAAGCCAGCAATTGGGTATTGCCGCCGGCCGCCGTGGTGTTGATGCAGAGGTGCCGCTCGATATGATAACGGGCCAGGTAGGCTGCTTCGGTGATCAGCGGCAAGAGCGGTCCGGGGCGGGCGGCCAGAACTTTGCGGAGGGCGCGGGCGTCCTCGTCGCTGCCCCAGAATGTCACCGCATCAAAACCATGCAGATCGGCCAAAGCCTCTGGCGATAATAGCCCGTCCACTTCACTGCCGGGGGCAATGACGAGGGCGGTGCAGCCTTCGGTGCGGGCGATGGCTGCCTGCTGGCGGGCGGCGTCGAGGCCGGGGCCAAGGCAGAGCACCAGACCGCGCGGATGCACCGAGAGGCGGTTGGATTCGCCGGTGACCCCGGGCATGCTGGTACGGCTGAGGGCGGTGTCATTGCTTGGACGGTCCAAGGCGTTGATCGCCTGTTGCACCTGTTCGGTGGGGGCAATTGTGCCGGTCGCGGCTGTGGCGGTGCCGTTCTGGTGCCGGGTGAAGCGCGGCACATAGGCCGGGCCGCCGGCTTTTGGGCCGGTACCGGAAAGGCCTTCACCGCCAAAGGGCTGCGAGCCGACAATGGCACCGATCTGGTTGCGGTTGACATAGGCATTGCCCACATGCAGCCGCGACAAGATGCTCTGCACCCGGTCATCGACACGGGTGTGAAGGCCAAAGGTCAGGCCGTAGCCGGTCTTGTTGATATCATCGACAATCCGGTCAATTTCCCCGGCAGCAAAGGTTGCGACATGCAGCACGGGGCCGAAGATCTCCTCTTTAAGCTCCACAATGCCGTTGAGTTTGATGACCGTCGGGCTGACGAAATAGCCCTGTTGCGGCACGGCACAGCGGTGCAGCACGCGGCCGTCCGCTTCAGCCTGATCGATATGGGTATTGATTTTGGTTTGGGCCGCCGTGTCGATCACCGGGCCGACATCGATTGAAAGCGCCCAGGGGTCGCCAATGTTCAGCGCGTCCATGGCGCCATAGAGCATTTTGAGGAAAGGCTGGGCGATATCTTCCTGCAAATAGAGCATGCGCAGGGCCGAACAACGCTGACCGGCGCTTTGGAACGAGGACGCGACAATATCGCGGATGGCCTGTTCGGGCAGGGCGGTGCTGTCGACAATCATGGCGTTCAGCCCGCCGGTCTCGGCAATCAGCGGCGCGTCGGGGGCGAGGTTTTCGGCCATGGCCTTGTTGATATGCTGGGCCGTCACGGTTGAGCCGGTAAAGCAGAGGCCGTCGACGCGCGGATCGCTCGAGAGTTTTGCGCCCACAACAGAACCGGCACCGGGCAGGCATTGCAGCGCCGTCGGCGGTACGCCTGCTTCCAGCAGCAGATCAATGGCTTTGGTGGCTATCAGAGGTGTGGTTTCGGCGGGCTTGGCAAGCACGGCATTGCCGGCCGCAAGGGCGGCGGAGATCTGGCCGGTGAAAATCGCCAACGGGAAATTCCACGGCGAAATACAGGCGAAAACGCCACGGGCCGGGGTGTCGAGGGTCAGCGCCTGATTGGCGTAATAGCGCAGAAAATCCACGGCCTCGCGCAGCTCCGCCACAGCATCGAACGGGTTCTTGCCCGCTTCCCGTGCGGCAAGGGTGAAGAACTCTCCGGCATTGGCCTCATAGAGATCGGCGGCTTTCAGCAGGATGGTCCGGCGCTGATCCTTGTCTGCATCCCATGGTTTTGCTGCCGCCAGCGCGGTTTCCACGTCCTCTTCGGAAGCGTCGGTGACAAAGCCCAGTTGGTCGTTTGGATTGGCCGGGTTCTCAACCTTTTGACGTTCTGCACCGACAACGGTTCCAGCAATGCGGGGGGTGGCTTCCCACTGGTGTGTGGCGAAAGGCGCGCGTGCCGCTTCAAATGCTGCGGCATCGACCGGGTCATTGAGGTTCCAACCTTCGGCATTGATCCGGTCCGCCCCATAAATGGCAGGCGGCAGGGGCGTGGCCGGGTTTTCCGGTGCGTTGAGAAAAGTTTCGACTTCGGAAAATGGATCGGCGGCCACCAGTTCGGGAGGCACGGCCTCATCGACGATCTGGTTGACGAAGGAGCTATTGGCTCCATTTTCCAACAGGCGGCGCACCAGATAGGCGAGCAAGTCGCGATGCGGGCCGACGGGTGCATAAATGCGGCAACCGG
>Ga0209344_10000615_pt1 | contig 57843 bp, 52 predicted proteins | sample Cruoilmetagenom6_FD_187293 | JGI IMG/M metagenome (GOLD analysis project Ga0209344, IMG submission 187293) | Oil polluted marine microbial communities from Coal Oil Point, Santa Barbara, California, USA - Santa Barbara Oil Seep Sample 6 (SPAdes)... | ecosystem: Environmental > Aquatic > Marine... | reverse complement strand
GCGATCGCGAGGTCCTATGACCTCAATAACCGGGTGCATTCGATGTGGCGGGATGTCGCGTGGCGGAAGCTGGCGGTCAAGAAGGCGATGGTCAAGGATGGGGACCGGGTTCTGGATGTGGCGTGCGGCACAGGGGATCTGACGCAGGCCTTTGCGACGGGATCGCGGGCGGAGTCGGTCATGGGTGTGGACTTCACTGCTGGGATGCTCGAAATCGCAGAGCACAAACGCAGCAAACTCATGGATACGTTGGGGGGGCGGATCAGCTATCAGCAGGGGGATGCGATGGATCTGCAGGTTGAAGATGAGTCCTTTGATGTGGTTTCGATTGCGTTCGGGATCCGCAATGTGCAGGAGCCTGCCAAAGCGGTGGGGGAGTTCTTTCGGGTGCTCAAGCCTGGGGGGCGATTGGTGATCTTGGAGTTTGATACTCCCAGCAATCCTTTGGTGCGTTGGTTCAATGGTTTTTACTGCGGGACTGTGATGCCTCGGACGGCGACCTGGATCGCTCGGGACACATCCGGGGCGTACAAGTATCTGCCCAGATCGGTGTCATCCTTTATGAGCCGGTCTGAGATGGAGAGGTGTATGGAGGGTGCGGGGTTTGCTGAGATCGGGGTGCGGGGGTTGACGCTGGGGATTTGCGCGTGTTATTCGGGCGTAAAGCCGGGTTGAGGGTGTGATAAGTGTGGTCAATTCGTGTTTTTGGTTCTAGATAGATCCCCCCAGTTTTGTGGTCTGTATTGGGGTAGTTTCCGCATTCTCGGACTCTATCACGACAAAGGTCCCAGAATAACGGGCTTTCACGTACGCGGGGGCGGTTTGGGGTTGGTGCGCACAAACCGGTAGGTGGCGGGTCATGTGCTTTTGGGAAAGCGTGTGTGCGTTCGATAGGTTGGGTCTGGGCAGCGGCGTCGTCGCCTAGGAACACAACTTATCCCACCCCATCGATCAGATGTGCGGAAGGGAATTTCAACGACGGGACAGTTTCCAATGAGTGTACATGTACTAAGCGAGCGTTTGTTTGAGGCTTTGATCGAAGGGAACCGGTCACTGGCTCGTTCCATTGTGAATGAACAACTCGGCGAAGGAGTTTCACCCGAGCTGATGCTGACCGATTTATTCTGGCCAACTTACGAGATGATCGACAAACTCCACAGAGAGGATCAGATCTCGGCTCTAGCCTACAACCTCTCAACACGGTTGTTCCGGGTGCTGGTGGACCAGACCTCAAGGGCATTGATCGCGGCTTCAAATGCTGAGCCTGTGGAACGCACGGTCTTTGCATGTTGTGGGACATGCGAAGGGTCTGAGCTTGGTGCTCAGATGGCTGTGGACCTTCTTGAGGCGGCGGGCTTTGGTGTTCGCTTTGCTGGCGGCGGAGTGCCGCTCGACGAAGTGCGCCAGACGGTTCAGGAGACCAAGCCGAATGTCTTGCTGATGTTCTGCTCGAACCCTGCTGATTTGCCTGACATCCGAGTCATGATTGATTCTCTGCATGAGATCGGGGCATGCCCTAATACGCAGATTGTGGTTGGCGGCGGCGTCTTCAACCGGGCCGAGGGCCTGGCTGAGGAAATCGGTGCCGATCTGTGGGCGGCCCATCCGCTCGAACTGGTTGACGCAATGATCGACGATGCCGAGATCCGGGCAACCCCGGCTCAGCGGACCGTTGGACGGACACGAAAGACCCCGGCAGCAAAGGCAGCTTAATCAGGCTGGCAGGCAAATAAGCCTATCAATATACGAACAAATCTCTCTCCAGCCCTGCCTACGCCCGATCGGCGTAGGCAGGGTTTATTGATTATCGGGGCGGATGAAATCGAATTGTGGCAATTCGGAACTAGAAACGGCGATATGCGTATTTAGAGTGCATCTATTGATAGGTGCTCTGGTATGATTGAGGGTACAAGAACCCTTGTTGGGAGCGTTACTGCATGGATCGTGCAACTGAACGAGATCTAATTGAGCGAGCGATTGCTGGCGAGCGGGCTGCTGCCGGTGAGCTTATCAAAGCGCATCAGCGTTCTGTGTATGGCTACATTCTGCGGATGTCCGGGCGTCATGAGATGGCTGAGGATGTTGTGCAGGAGGCGTTCGTGCGTGTGCTTGCCAACCTGCACCGGTTTGATTTCCGGTTCCGGTTCTCGACCTGGTTGTTTACGATCGCTCGCCGGTTGTACATGAACGCGGTTGCCAAATCTAAACCTGCGTACGACACCGACTTTGTTGGCTCGATGGGCGGCAAGGGCTCGATGCCTGACGCGACAACCTACAGCTCTGAGCAGTCTGAAACACAAAAGGACGCGATCCAGTCGGCGCTGATGCACCTGTCTGTTGAGCAGCGCGAGATCATCGTGCTGTTCCACCAGTTGGATTGGCCGATCGCGTTGATTGCATCGCATCTTGAGATGCCTGAGGGTACTGTTAAGAGCCATCTGCACCGCGGGCGCCGCCGTTTGCGTGTGTTGTTCAAAGAGCACAAGCAGCTGGCATCGTTGTACCAGGATCACTTTGGTGGGCAGTTCAATGAAGCTGACGAGGTACTTGCATGAAGCGGGGATCGGATGATCAGTTTGATAAGGAACCGCATGGGCGGATCCCTGAGTCGTTGATTGACGCCGCGCTTGACGGCGAGATCTGCGATCAGATGCAAGAAGAAATTGCACACGCGTTGCAGTACGACCACGGGCGCCGTGCCGAGTTGCTTGAGACCGCCGATGCGGTGCGGGCGCTTGACCTTGATGATATCCCGATGCCTGATATGCAGTGCTTGGTGCTTAATCGGCTCGATCAGCAGGAGCGGTTTATCCCCCGGACGATGCGCCGGTGGGTGCGGACCGGTCGCTTGGCGGTTGCTGCTGGTGTGCTGCTTGGGTTGATGCTTGTTGCCGGGATGCAGAGCATGTACCCTCGGCTGACAACGATTGGGGCTCAGAGTACACCGGTCGATGATGTGGCCTCTGCGATGGCGGCGGACTCGCAGCGGGTTGCCGCCGATGTTCAGACGCGTGTTGAGATTCTTCGGGGCTCGATGCTCCCGCTCGATGGGCTGCTGCTCCCACCCCGATCCAATGGGACCAAATCATTTTCATTGACATTGAATCACCAGTTGATCGAGTTCAGTGACGAAGACTTAGAAGCATTTTACGCTTCAGGCCTGGATGCCAGCGAGCTCGGCGTGGGCTTCCCTGTGAGTCATCGTCCGAATCAGTTTGCGGGGTCGATGACTCTGGTGTCTTATCAGGGGCGGGTTGTTGGCGGCGAAGATTGTTTGTTGATCGGGACTCAGTCGGTCGGGGCGAAGCAGTCTGGAAGTGTTGTTGTGGTTCAATCTGGTCGGGCCTCGCTGAAAGCACCGAGTGATGAACGCATCGCTGATTTACCTTAAATCTCAGTATGAAAGTGTTGTCTTGCTGATCCGGCGGGTGCTGTGTTTGTGCGCGTTGTTGTGCGCCCCTGCAGGGATCGCGCAGGAGCACGCCGAGCCTTGGGCTGTGCTGGATTCGTTCCCAGCCGAGATCGATGTTGTTGCTGTTTTGGAGAACCCGGCGCAGCAGCTCCTTAGCGAATCCGGCCAGCGATCGAGGAAACTTCTTGGCTCGACGGGGATGTTCGGAAAATCGCATCGTGCTTGGGCGACGCTGGGCGAGTTGTTTGAGACCGATGGCGATGGAGTGATCGGGACGCTGCTGTCTGGGCGTGTGGTGGTGCTTGTTGATTCGCTGTTTGAGCAATCGGGGAATCCGCTGGGGTTGATTTCTTCTGCGGACACCAACTGGGTGGTCATGGCAGAAGTTGACGCGGCGGACTTGAAAGGGTTGCGGAAGAAGCTCAAGCCCGTGCCTCGTGAGATTGTCAATGGGGTGGCGGTGTACGGGCTCGAATCCGGGCGGTATTGGTTTGTGATGCTCAGGGGTGAAGACGGGGAGAGTTCCCGTGTGATGCTGAGTCCCAAGGGTGGGCGTGCGTTGCTCGAGCGTGCGTTGCAAGCGGCTCTTAAGGGCGGGGAATTACATGAAGATGCCGTCATTCCGCGGTGGGATGGCGGGGGGGATTGGTCGGTGGCGTTGCGGGTACGGGTCGGCGGGGCCGGCGGGCTTATGGGCGAGCGGTGGGATGGCGCTGGTCAGCATTTGCGAGCGTTTGTTGGCGGGAATGATGCCGAGGGGCTTGAGATTTCACTCGCGCTCCCGATCGAGGGCGAGATCCCGCGCGGTCGTGCCCCGCTTGGTTTGCTCGGGGCACTCGATGGCGACATCGTCATGGCGATGGCGGCATCGCCAGTAATGCGGCTGGTGTTTGGCGAGGACGGAAGTTTTTCGGTGAGGCTGAGGGATAGTTTCAGTCCGGATGGGACGGTGCTTGAACCGGACGGTTCGCTGTTTGTGGTTTCTGCTGATGACACGGGGAGTCTGGGGAGAAACTCGGGTCCGATGGGGATGACGGTGATGTCGATCTTCGGCAAGGGAGAGGTTGATGCAGCATCGATCGACGAGCTTATAGAGCCGCTCGTGTTTGATAAAGTCGCGGCGCGGTCGCGGTTTCCTGGGAGCAGAAGTTCCGGACAGCGTTCGTATGGTGGGATGTTCCCCGAGGCAGTCCGCTCGCATACGGTGGGTTCTGAGCAGATTGAAACGAATGTGTCTTGGTTGACCACCCAGCGGGCCGGATCGTCGGAGTTTGTTCTTTCGTTGTCAGGAGAGGGTGTTGATACCAGGTCCAGGGTTCGGATGCTGAGTGATGCGGCGGATTCGCTCGATGCGGTTGGGATGGGCTGGCTCGATGATGAACCGGCGGCCAGTTCTGTGGTGATGAGCGGGTTTATCCGGGTTCAGGCCTTGCTTGATTCGATGAAAGATATTCAATGGCTCGGCAATATGGACAGTATTACCGGGTTCGAACGCATCTCGTGGGAAGTGGTTGATGATGAGGGGGCACTGAGGGGGACGGTTCTGGTCGAGAAAGGGCTCGAATAGACATCCATATTGGGTAAGCAAGGGGTTGTGTTGCCGATCTTTGTTGTTGTGTGGTCTAGACTTGTGGCCAGAGATTCGGCGGTTGCCGGGGCTCTACTGACACGATCGAATACCTGAACAGACCCGGGATCACCCATGCCATCTGAAACCACCACAATTACGACCCTTCGTAATGTCGCGATCATCGCACACGTTGACCACGGCAAGACCACCCTTGTTGACAACCTGCTCAAACAATCGGGCAACTTCCGCAGCGGCGAGCTCGAAAAGCTCGAGGGCGGACAGCACGGCTTGATCCTGGACTCAGGCGATCTTGAACGCGAGCGTGGGATCACGATCTTGTCAAAGAACTGTGCCGTGGAGTACCACGATCCGACAGGGACCGATTACCGGATCAACATCATCGACACCCCGGGTCACGCGGACTTCGGCGGCGAGGTTGAGCGTGTGCTCCGGATGGCGGACGGGTGTCTGCTTGTTGTCGATGCATACGAGGGCCCGATGCCTCAGACACGGTTCGTGCTGAGCAAGGCGCTCGAAGCCGGGCTCAAACCTGTCGTGGTGATCAACAAGTGTGACCGTCCTGATGGCGATCCTGATCGCGTGATCGGCGAAGTCTTTGACCTGCTGGCGGCGCTTGGTGCTGAGGACGATATTCTGGACTTCCCGGTTGTGTACGCTTCGGCTCGCGACGGGTGGGCGACCGATGAATGGGACGGGGAAACCAAGGGGCCAGATTTGCGTCCTGTGTTCCAGGCGATTGTCGAGCACATCCCTCATCCGGATGTGTACCTTGAAAAACCGTTGCAGATGCAGATCACGACGCTGGCATTCTCGGAGTATGTTGGACGGATCGGGGTCGGTCGCGTAACGCAGGGGACGATCAAATCTGGTCAGCCGGTTGTGCTGGTCAAGCAGGATTCTGCGGGGAATGTGACCAATCAAAAGGCGAAGGTTGTTAATCTCCAGGGGTTCAAAGGTTTGGGGAAGGTAAATGCGGATTCGATCGGTGCAGGCGACCTGTGCTCGATCTCGGGGATCGATGGGCTCGATATTGGTGACACCATCTGTGACATTGACCATCCGGTGCCGATGGATCGGGTGGCGATTGATGAACCAACCATCTCGATGAGTTTCCGTGTGAACGATTCGCCATTCTCGGGGAACGATGGTGAGTATGTGACCTCGCGTCAGATCCGTACTCGGCTTGAGCGGGAGCTTGAGCACAATGTTGCACTGGCTGTGGAGCCCGGTCGCACTACGGACGAGTTTATTGTTTCTGGCCGTGGACTGCTCCATCTTGGGATTCTACTTGAGACCATGCGGCGTGAGGGTTTCGAACTTGCGGTCGGTCGTCCGATCGTCATCGAAAAAGAAATCGACGGCGTCAAGTGCGAGCCGGTGGAAGAACTGGTTGTTGATACGACCGACGAAACCGTCGGTGGCGTCATGCAGATCGTCGGAGAACGCAAGGGCGAGGTCGTCAAGGTCGAACCCCGCGGAGACGGTCTGACACACTGTGTATTCGAGATCACCTCGCGGGCGCTCATCGGGTTGCGTGGCCGCATCCTCAATGCGACGCAGGGCGAAGGGATCATGCACCATACATTCTTGAAGTTCGTGCCACTAACCGGTGAGCGTCCTGTGCGCCACTGCGGTGTGCTGGTCGCTTCGGAAACCGGACCCGTCACTTCGCACGCGGCCCAGCTCCTCCACGAGCGCGGCGTGCTGTTTGTTCGTCCCGGCGAGAAGGTCTACGCGGGCCAAGTCATCGGTGAAGCAAACCGGAACCTGGATATGACCGTCAACATCGCTCGCCAGAAGCAGCTCGACAACATGCGGATGGCCAACAAGGAAGCGACCGTGACCTTGAAAGCCGCGCGTGATCTTTCGCTTGAGCAATCGCTCGAATACATCGAAGAAGACGAGCTTGTGGAGATGACCCCCAAGACAGTTCGTCTGCGGAAGGTGAACCTGAGCGAATCCGTCCGCAAGCGTGATGCCCGGATTGCCAAGAGCAAGGCTCAGGCCGCGGCTGAATAAATCCGACAGTTCGAGTTATTTCTTGAGCGCCGAAATAGACGGGGTGTCTGTTTGGCGTTTTTTTATAGCAGTACGCAATATAGGACAATCTGGTGCGTTATAGTGTTGACGGGGTCAGAGTCTGCACTGCAGGATGCAAGGCTCTCTCGTATCAAGGAGTCAGTTATGACGAATCGCACTGTCGTTCAGACCGGGTTGGTGTCTTCTGCATTGGTATTGGCTGGGGCCATGATCGCGATGGGCCCCCGCGTTTCGATGGACGGTACCAACGGTACGGTGGTTCAGGGTGTTCGAGGGGTTGGGACTGTGGCGCCTTCGCCCGAGATTAAGCGTGATGTGGCCTCAAGTATCCTCTTTATGCGAGAGGAAGAGAAACTCGCGCGTGATGTGTACTGGACACTTGGGCAGATGTGGGGGGCCAATGTGTTCTTTAATATCGTGGATGCCGAGCAGTCCCACATGGATGCCATGGCGCTGATTATCGAACAGTACGGGCTGGTTGATCCGGTCGTGGATGACACGGTGGGCGTGTTTGCGACCCAGGACTTCGCGGATCTGTACACACTGCTTGTGATTATGGGTTCTGATTCGCTGATGGATGCATACAAGGTCGGGGCCAAGATCGAGGAGCTTGATATTTTTGATCTGCGTGTGTCGCTGATCGGGGTGACCGATCCGGTGCTGATTGATGTGTATGAGAATCTGATGCGAGGCTCGCGGAACCACCTGCGTGCGTTTGCGCGGCAGATCTATAACAACGGTGGGACTTATGTCGCTGAGCACCTGACGCAAGAGGAGTTTGATGCGATCGCCAACTCGGACATGGAGCCTGGTGGCGGGTAATTTTGCTTGTTGATTGAACAAAGGGCCGGTGCTTGATTGCGCCGGCCCTTTTCAATTGTGTACTTATTTTTCAGTGCTTTGTCATATGGGACAGTTTGGTGCGTTATGCCTGTGACGGGTTTGAAGGCACCAGAGCAGGATGCGTGACCGGCCCGCACGAAGGAGCATTGAAAATGACTTACCGCACACTTTTGCAAGCAGGATTTGCATCGACCGTATTGGTACTCGCCGGCACCGCACTGGCTATGGGGCCCGGAGGCAGGGGTGCTGGTGGCTGCGGGGATCAAGCGGGCGGGGGCAACGGCGCGTGCGTGACCGATATGCAGGCCGCGGTCGTTGATCTTTCTTCTCAGGCGGCCAGCGAACTGATCCGAATGCGAGAAGAAGAAAAACTGGCGCATGATGTGTACCTTGCGATGCACGAGCAGTGGGGGGCTCAGGTGTTCGGTATCCGGAACGCAGAACTGAAACACATGGGGGCGATGAAGAAGATGCTCGATCGCTTCGGGATGGAAGATCCGATTGTGGACCAAACACCCGGGGTGTTTACATCACCGGTGTACAGCGAGCTGTATACCGAGCTGATCGAGGCCGGGTCCGGGTCGCTGATGGATGCGCTGAAGGTCGGCGCAAAGATCGAGGAGCTTGATCTCTCCGATCTGCGGACAGCGGGAGTCGGGGTCGGTGATCCCGTACTGGTTCAGGTGTACGGGAATCTCCAGCGGGCAACACGGAACCACCTGCGTGCATTCGCGGCTCAGATCGAGGCTAATGGCGGGAGCTATGAAGCCGAGCATCTGACCCAAGCAGAGTTCGACACCATCGCCGCTTCGGACTTCGAACGCGGACACGGCGCCGGGCAGGGTAAGGGAAATTCACAAGACAAAGCACTCGGCCAAGGCAATGGCCAGCGGGCCAATGGCAAGCAAGGGAAGGGGCAAGGCAACGGCCAGGGCTGTGGCTTGTGTAAAGGTTGAGATCGAATATTGACTGCTCCTCGGGGATCGGTGCTTTCGGGTGCCGATCCCTTTTTTAGATTCTGAGGGGTGGCGATCGTTGAATTTGAGCCAGAATGGCCCAAATCGGGGTTCTGGGTGGAATCAATCAACCAAATGGAAGCGGCAGGGCTATCATCTCGACCCCGAGGTATGACGGGTTGAAGTGGGCCAAAGCATGGCACACCCCGGACTTACGCGGCAGCTGAACGGAGCACAGACATGGCTAAGAAAGCAGACACCTACGCAATCATCGAAGAGTCCGGTGGACAACGCAAAGTCACCGAAGGCGAATCGATCTACATCGACCTCTACAACGGCGGCGAATGCAAAGCCGGCGATAAAATCGAGATTGATAAGGTCCTCGTAGTCGGCTCCGCCGGCGGCGACGCCAAGCTCGGCGAGCCATATGTCAAGGGTGCAACCGTGACTCTTGAGATCACCGAACCAGTGAAGAAGGGCGACAAGCTCTTCATCCACAAGTTCCGCACCAAGAGCACCTACCAAAAGAAAACCGGCCACCGCCAACGCTACACCCTCGCAACGGTCGCTGGCATCAAGGGTTAATTGGAATTATTCCACAAATTAGTCTATTGACAACATTTGGTGCCATAGAGTTTGTTGTACAGTAAACTCTTTAGGCGGGTACATGAGAATATATGTAGTAAATCACTATAGCCAATCGATCCCGGTTTCGGCTCCAGGGTATCCATGTGCATTGCTAGTGATCGACCAGTGGAATGACTTCGGCTACAAGACTCAATTTAAACTCACGATTTTCTTACAACCTAATGATCCACTCGAAATCGGATATGTAAAGATTTTTCAAAAAGGCGAATCTCGAACGAAATTGCCTGAGCATTTCGACGATTTGGACAGGACTCACATTTCAGTCGGGCAATCGTATGATTTTTACAGAGCAATTCGTGGGATCCCAAGAGTGCATGGTCTTGATTTGCTCGGGACTTTGAATGATATTACAGAAGCGGGTCAATTCAAAGACGATTTTTCTGATTTCGAGGGTGTGACGAAATCGCTACTAAGAGAAATTGAGCCCCAAAATATTTGGAATGAGGGGGTTGATGATTCACTTCATCCGGCATTGCAGGAAATCAAAACTTCATACCGTACTCATTTACAAGGCACAGATATCCAGTTGGAAATACCTTTGCATTTTGCTGACAAGGCCAATCTGCCTTCAAATATAAATATCCTAGTCGGGAACAACCGAACAGGAAAAACAACAATACTGAATTCCTTGGCAAGAACGGTGAGTGGATCAGAAGCAGCCGTGGGAAATTTTTCGCCCGTTCGTCCACCATTCAGCTGTGCAATAGCTATCTCATATAGCATGTTCGATCCATTTGTTCGCCCTCCAGAGACAGCGAAAACTCGAGCCTTTAAACGGCTAGGGGTTTATGGTACCGGGGCTTCTGTGAGTGATAGAAACGCATTAATATCAAATGTTCTTCGGTTCTTGACGACAAAAAGGATGAGTCAAGATGTAGGCACTCTCCAACGAAAAGAGCTTTTATTTGATGTTGTAAATAGATCGCTTGGAAACGAGATAGAAAGCAAAATGCGAAAAATCATCACGCCCACAGATGCTTCAAATCAGAAAAATGATTTATTTTCTTCATTGAGTTCGGGGCAAGTGGTAGTGCTGTCATTGCTGACAGAATTGGTGGAGTCAATAGAGCCATTCTCGCTAGTGTTGATTGATGAGCCGGAAATGCATTTGCATCCAAGTGGGATTGCAGGATTGATGCATTCAATATATGAAATTTTATGTGCATCAACTAGCTTTGCAATTTTTGCCACACATTCTCCACTTGTACTTCAACAAGTACCATCTAGATACATCACATGCTTGCACAATGTGGATGATTCGATTGTTACTTCTCGCCCATCTATAGAGACATTCGGAGCAAATTTGACTGAAATCGCTGATGAAGTGTTCCAGGCCTACAAGGACAAGTCTCTGTTTCGTACATGGCTTGATGAAGGCCAGATGACTCAAGAAAAATGTGATGGCCTTTTTGATTTAACTTTATCCGCTCACGCACATATTGGTAAAATTATTGAAAACGATTGAGCCACCAGAACGTGATACTTGCCATGATTTTGTGGAACTCGTTTCTGATAAACAGGAACCGCGTCGCTCAAATCTTCTACAGGTTCAGAACGAGGTTGCTCACCGATATGGGGCATATGAGCAAATGTGTGAATGCCTACATCAAATGCCTGATTCGCCCTTTAGCGGTTCCGAAGTCAAGGACGATTTGGAGCATTGCTATGACAAGCCGACAAAAAACATTAATGCACATCTAAGGATTGTAAGTGACAATCATGCAAAATCTAATGGATTTTATTGTCCGTACTGCGGCCATTTCCCATGCGACACTTTGGATCATTACTTGCCAAAGAGTGTGTTTGCAGAATTTTCAATTAAGGCGAATAATTTAATACCATGTTGCTCAAAATGCAATCGACTCAAAAGTGACACATGGAGTGACGAATATGACGTGTTCATCAATCCCTATTTTCATGGTTCAATTGCAAGTGTGAAATTTGTAAAATGTGAGTTGGATTTGTCAGATGGCAATGGGATTGAAATAACCTTTTCTTTGTCCAATATGGAGCATATAGAGTCGAATAAAAGACAAACGGTATTAAATCACTTTGAGAAACTGGATTTGCTCAATCGTCACAGGGATCATTCAAGACAAGTGATTGGTGAATACCTTGAAAATGTAAAATATCTTGTTGGGTCCGGCGAGGATATAGCACCCTATTTGTCCAACCAGTTTGTAATCCTGTCGGCAAAATATGGGATTAACCATTGGAAGACTTCACTACTTGAAGCGATGCTTGATAAATGCAGTGATTTAGTTCTTTTTGTGACTAGTTAGATAGTTGCACAACAGATCGAAATACTGTATTCGCTACTTCTTGCATCTTGTGGTAATCCAGTGTCTCCGGCGTGTCGCTCATCTTGTGGTAATGCGGCGTGCGGTATTCGCTGGTGTCGGTGATCATCGCGGCCGGATACCCCTGCATCCAGTAGTTGGCGTGGTCGGAGCGGTAGATCGCTGTGACCTGCGGCGGCAGTGGGGCGGCGACGACCGGGATCGTTCCCGCTTGGGACATCGACCCGGCAAGCTGGGCGACCAGTGGGGTGTCGTTGGTTCTGGCGACGATGGCGACGAAGTCTCCGGTGGTGGGGAGTTCTAATCCAAGCTGGGTGCCCATTTCTCTTGGGAACGGGTAGGTCTGGGAGTTGGGGGCGTCACTAAAGTAGCCGAGCATTTCGAGGGAGAGCATCGCGATGATGTTGTCCCCGCGTTGTTTGGAGTTCTCGGCACTAACGCGCGACCCCATCTGCGCCCCGCGGCTCGAAGAGTTCTCCTCATTGGTATACCCGATCCAGCGGATGGTTCTTGGTTGAGGATTGCTCGCAAATCTGGCAGCCAGTTCGAGCATCACCGCAACACCCGAAGCATTGTCATCAGCCCCCGGCGTTTTGACCTCCGCATCGTAGTGGGCACCGATGACGATGATCTCGCTTGGAATGGTCGTGCCTGTGAGATCGGCGATGACATTGAAGCCTTCTGAACCGTCGGCGTTGGGGACGGGTTCGAGTGTGACCTGGTATCCCATGGACTGGAACCGCTTGGCGACCCAGAGGCCCGCGTTGTTGAGTGTCTGGCGATCCCATGCGCTCCGTCCTGGGTAGTCGTAGACCAGCGCACGGACATCGGCCTCAAGTCTTGCAGCAGTGGATGCCGGTTGATTTGATGGTCGGGATTGAACGGTTGTACAGCCGAGGAGTGTGCAGGTGGAAACGATGGCCAGAAGTATGGCGCGGGCATTGGATGTATTCATGTACCGATTGTAGTGGCTGCCGCTGGCTTACGGGACTGCGGGCCCGCACTCGATGGTGAAGGCCTCGAAGAGCCCGCCGTCCTCGGCGAGGTTGAGTGACCACGCGGAGATGATCCCCGGTCTTTGTGATTCCCAGAGTTGTGCTCCCCCTGGTGCTTGAAGCCGAACGATGCTCGACACATCTCCTTGGATCGTGTCGAAGTCATCGAACATCGTGTTCCGGAAGTCAACGATTGCGTTGTGGAGCAATACGACGGGTGCGATATCAACGCCTTGGGCCGGGAAGAATCCGGGAATCGGATTTGTTTCGTGTGGGAGTACGCCCGCGTTCGAGAACTCTGGGACGGCGCCGTCCCATTCATAGACAAGATCGCCCGGGATTGCCTTGTTGCCACCGAAGCTCGGTGCATCGCCGCCATGGCCAACTGGTGTGTATCCGGTGGAGATACGCTGGACAAAGGCACTCAGGTCAATACTGAACTGGTTTGATATATATTGGATTGTGAGCACCTCGGTCGTGCCGATGTCCGGGTCGTAGCCGATGCTGTAATCGGAGATGACGCCCGTGTTTGCAAAGCCGTACTGGGTCTGGTCGGATGACGGGGCTTGGACCCCCATCGTGATTGCGAGTTGTGCGGTGTGGTTGTTGAGCAGGGCATCGCGCCATGAAGAATCACCAAAGTCGGCCCGCCGGACAACTTTGACTTCAAATGAGTTGTACGCTCCCGCTTGAGGCGCATTGAATGGGGAGAAGCCGACATTCCGAGTGATCTCGATCGGGAACTGCACGCTCGGGTTTGATTGGGTTTGGGGGGCGCCGTCGATGGAAAAATCAATGGATATGAAGGTTTCGTTTTCGAGAAAGCCGCTCGAAGATTTGGGTGTGTTGTCGACCGGCTCAAAGGGGCCGGCGCTGGCAAAGTTGGCAATACTGGCTTTGGCCGCGAAGGTCGCGTAGGGGACCGAATCGATCGGTACGCGAGGCGCAAGGGTGGTGAAGGTCGGGTCGCCATTGAATCGTGTGCTGATTTCGAGGAAGCGGTCTGAGCCGTTGAAGAATGCGGCCCCAAAGTCGAGCTGAACCGAGAAGATGCCCCCGACGACATTGACTGTTGAAGCTGCCGATGTTCCCAGTGATGCTCCGCCAGCAGCCCCGGCAAAGAGGTCAAACTCAAAGTCGTAGATCCCGTCGGCGAGCCCACCGTTGTCGGTTAAGGATCCCTGGTAGGTGAAGGCGGTGGGTTGAGCGATCGCAAGTGTTGCTAGACAGCTCAGCGTAAGAACAATTGCGGTAATTGTGCGTGACATGAAGACCCCTCTTGATGGTGCGGATTCCGTTTAGACAAGAATATCAGAAATGGGCCGAATCAGAAAAGAGAAAGTGTCGAATCTGTTGAAAAATCACACTCAATGCCCATATTTTTGGCCATTTTGGAGACTTTCAAGGGCAAGGGTCAAAAGATCACAGGACAGTCTAATTTGCAGTCCAACCCACAAGGAATCGATATGACCACCACCGCCTCTCCCATCACCATGATCGATGGCAAACTCAATGTCCCTTCAAACCCAATCCTCCCTTTCATCGAAGGCGACGGCACCGGGCGTGACATCTGGGCCGCCTCCGTCCGTGTCTTTGATGCGGCCGTCGAAAAAGCATACAACGGCGAACGCAAAATCAGCTGGCACGAAACACTCGCTGGCGAGAAAGCATTCAACCAAACCAACGAATGGCTCCCAGAGCAAACGCTCGAAGACTTCAAAAAATACCTCGTCGGGATCAAAGGCCCGCTGACCACCCCCGTCGGCGGCGGCATCCGCTCGCTCAATGTCGCGCTGCGTCAGGTGCTCGACCTCTACACCTGCCTCCGCCCCGTCCGCTGGTTCGAGGGCGTGCCCACACCGGTCAAGCGTCCGGACCTGACCGACATGGTCATCTTCCGCGAGAACACCGAAGACATCTACGCCGGCATTGAGTTCGAAGCCGGCACCGATGACAACGCCAAGTTCCAGTCGCTCCTCAAAGACAACTTCCCAGAGATGTTCAAGAAGGTCCGCTTCCCGAACACCTCTGGCTTCGGTATCAAGCCGACTTCCAAAGAAGGTACTACGCGGATTGTTAAGGCTGCGATCCAGTACGCGATTGACAACGACCGCGACTCCGTGACCCTTGTTCACAAGGGCAACATCATGAAGTTCACCGAGGGCGCGTTCATGGACTGGGGCTACGAAGTCTCCCGTGAGTTCTTCGGCGCAACCGCCCTGGACGGCGGCCCATGGCACTCATTCAAGAACCCAAACACAGGCAAAACGATCATCATCAAAGATGTCATCGCCGACGCCTTCCTCCAGCAGATCCTGACCCGCCCTGCAGAGTACTCCGTCGTCGCGACGATGAACCTCAACGGCGACTACATCTCCGACGCCCTCGCAGCCTGTGTTGGCGGCATCGGCATCGCTCCGGGCGCCAACATCAACTACGACACCGGCACCGCAATCTTCGAAGCCACCCACGGGACAGCTCCAAAGTATGCAGACCAAGACAAGGTCAACCCCGGTTCACTCATCCTTTCGGGCGAAATGATGTTCCGGCACATGGGATGGAACGAAGCCGCGGATTTGATTATCAAGGGCATCAACGGCGCGATCGGCAACAAGACCGTGACCTACGACTTCGAACGCCAGATGGACGGGGCCACCCTCCGCAAGTGTTCAGAGTTTGGTGATGACATCATCGAGCACATGGGTTAAGGTTTACCGGATCATTTAATCTCGAATGAACGACACCTTTCGGGGTGTTTTTTCAATTGTGTTTGTTTGCACTTGGATTGGTGCGAAGATTTTAGTATGCTGTATCAACAGCGCTGCGATGGTCTTTCCTCGCAGGCATGAGAGATGAAAGAGGAGAGAGATATGCGCACGAGTATTGTTTTTGGTTCGGTTCTGTTGGCGGCTTCGGTTGCTGGTGGTTCGATTTACAACGAGAGTGTCGATGGAGATTTGTCTGACGATCGATTCGCGCCAACATTTATCAACTTTGAGACGGGGCTCAATACGGTCATAAACCAGTCGGTTGACGCTGACATTGGCGGGGATATCGACTACTTCACAGTCACAATCGGCGCGGGCCAGTGGATCGATTCGATCGTGGTCATCGACGCCACCAACCCTTTCGGCGGCTTGGACACCGTCGCATTTATTGGATTGGCATTCGACAACTTCTTTGATTTCAACATTGATGATTTTTCAGGCGACGGGGTGGAGGGATTCGTGCTCACGGACCCCAGCGTGATCGGGGCCGAATCGATCGGCGAGCTTTCAGGCGGGCTATCGACGCTCGGAGCCGGCGATTACACCTTCTGGGTGCAGCAGGGGAATGTAGAGATCACGGAAGTGACACTCGGTATCAATGTGGCCCCGGCTCCCGGAGCGATGGGTTTGCTCGGAATAGCTGGTTTCATGGCAGTGGCTCGCCGTAGATAAACTGCCTGTAGGATTGCGACTTAATTCAATTTCTGGTAAAGTGAACGGAGGCTTGTGCCTCCGTTTTTTCTCAACAGACGATTGGAGTACATTCGATGAACTTAACTAAGCTGACTCTTGGGTTAATTGTAGTGATGATTGGAGTTGGTGGCTGCTCATCGACTTCGATCGCCGTCCGCGAGAAGTTGGGCACGCCTAAGCGCGAGCAGCTTGTCGACCGTGTAGACGAGACCCGCGATGCACAGGTCGCGGCCAAGGAGCAGTTCGCCACAACACTCGACGAACTCAAATCACTCTCCGGCTTCGAAAGCGGGGAACTCGAGGCAGCGTATCGGCGGGTCAAAATGCAGTACGATCTCTCAAACGACCGGGCCGATCGGGTTTCGGGGAAGATCAAATCTGTTGACCGGGTCGCCAGGGCATTGTTCAAGGAATGGGAGGCTGAGCTTGAAGAGTATTCAACAGACTCCCTTCGGCGAGCATCCGAAGATCAGCTCAACGAAACACGGGATCGGTACGAAGATGTCATTGTCGCGATGCAGAAAGCCGAAGATAAGATGGGTCCTGTGCTAGCGGCGTTCAATGACCAGGTCCTCTTCCTTAAACACAATCTCAACGCCCGCGCCATCGCCTCGCTCGGCGGGACGCTCGTAGAGCTCGAAGGCGAGATCGCGTCGCTGATCGCAGACATGGAAGCGTCCATCGACGAGGCCAACGCATTTATCGACGAGATGGGTTCGTGATTAGGCTCTGGAAGCGGCTGTAGGGGATTGCGAGAGCGCGAACATGTCATCGACCCGGTGTTCCCAAAGGCAGGTGCTTTCAACATGTTCCCGGCCTCGTCGTGCCATCGCCAGAGCCGCCTGAGGATCTGCGAGTTGTTGATCGACCGCGGCTCTCGCTGCCACTGGGTCGCCCCAGTCGAAGAGTTTGGCGGTTGGGCCTTCGGCATTTGTAGCTGTTGATTTATTGAAATCGCGACGGATGAGAAGGCGGTCGTCGCACACGACCGATGATCCCCCGGCCATAGCTTGCATGATGCGTTCTGAATACGAATGCACGAACTGGGTTGGCCCCCATGCGAGCCCGATGCGGCCTCTTGAGAATGCCTTGGCGCAGCTGGCGTACTCGACTTCCCCAGCGTACTCAATGGTCCCGGTGCAGTGGGGGACCCAGCTCTTAGATCCGAAGACACCGACCTTGAGCCCTTGGAGGGACTGGACGGTCTGCGTGCGGCGGTGGCGATTGACGATCGCGATGACGAGTGCCCAGAGGAATCTTTGGGTGATCCATTTGCCGGTGATAATCCCACGTGAGCCCATGACCAGATCGCACGCAGCGACATACCCGAGGTGGGGTTCTTTGACCATGAGATCAACGATGTCGCTAATCATGGAAAGAACCATGGGGTCTTTGATCTGCGTGAGAGAAGATTCGATTTCTTCTTGAGGGCGGACCGATCCCGTGACGACGACATCAAACTCTTTGTTATTGTATTGGTCCATGGTCATCGAGTCGAGCTCGCAGAGCGAATCGCGCGGGATGCCGTGGGGAATCCATGAGTGGATGAGATTTGGGAAGCGGCTACGAAGGAGATGCACGTCGTCAAGGCACGGGAGGCAGAGACAGAAGTTGTTAAGCCCGTTGCTCTCGCCCCATTGGTCGATGATATTGTCCGGGAGCCCGAAAGGATGATCAACAAAGAGCTGGATGGCGCGGAGATTTGAGCCGGGGACAAAGAGGGCTGGTGGGAGATCGTCGAGGGAGATCGGGACATTCATGAACAGGATGATGCCCTCGGTGGGCATGGCATCTTGGACGAGGTTAAAATGCTCGGCGTCGTAACCTCTGGCGAGGAATGCGTCGGTGAGTTCTTTGGACATCGCTCCGAGGAGCCCGTACTGGGATTGATAGCGGCCGTGAATCCAAATCTTATCTTGCATGGTGTGTGTATCGGGTCGTTGCGTTGGATCGCACTAGATTCGATCAATCAGAAATTAGACTGCCACTTCTCCCTTGATGTGCGGGTGCGGGTCGTATTCTGTGAGCTCAAAGTCTTCGTATTTGAAACCGAAAATGTCATTGACATCATGGTTGAGAAGCATCTTGGGAAGAGGTCGCGGGTCGCGGTCGAGTTGCTCTTCGACTTGGTGGAGATGGTTGAGGTAAATGTGCGCATCTCCGAGGGTATGGACAAACTTGGCGGGCCTGAGTCCACAGACCTGTGCGACCATCTGTGTGAGGAGTGCATAAGAGGCGATGTTAAATGGCACGCCGAGGAAGAGGTCCGCAGAACGCTGGTAGAGCTGGCAGGAGAGCCAGTCGGGACCGGTGTCCTTTGATCGTGCAACATGAAACTGGAATAAGCAGTGGCAGGGGGGCAACGCCATGTCCTCGATCTGCGCGGGGTTCCACGCGGTGACGATGTGGCGGCGGGAGTATGGGTTGTTCTTGATGCCGTTGATCAGTTCGGTGATTTGGTCGAGGGTGGATCCATCAGGGCACGCCCATGAACGCCATTGGTGGCCATAGATCGGGCCGAGGTCGCCGTTCTCGTCGGCCCAAGCATCCCAGATTTTGACATTGTGCTCGGTAAGGGCGGCGATGTTGGTGTCACCCTGCAGGAACCACAGCAGTTCGTGGATGATCGAGCGGAGGTGGAGCTTTTTAGTGGTCACGAGCGGAAAGCCCGAGGCTTGTCCGGTTCTGATCTCATGCTCGACGGCTCCTGGAGCGTGGGGATCGAGGTAATAGTGCGATTGATCACCGAAAACCGAGAGGGTGCCCACGCCCGTCCGATCGGAGCAGGGGGTGCCTTCTTTGAGGACTTTTTTAAGGATATCGCAGTACTGGATCATGGCTTCAAGAATACAGCCAAAGACCTCAATTGAAAAGAGGGTTGATGAACAATCCGGTCATAAGTTTTCATTTGGGTCATATACCCGTTGGAGATGCTGAAAGAAGGTCGGGTAGGTCTTAGCGACACACGCCGGGTCGTTGATGATGATGTTAGGCAAGCGCAAGGCAAGCAGAGACAAAGACATAGCCATCCGGTGGTCGACATAGGTGTCCATAATGACCGGGGTTGGGGTGTCATGAAAGCTAGGTGGCGGGGATATTGACAAGGCGTCCTCGTCGCCATTGAGATTGTCGGTGACGACGACGCCGATCTTGCCAAGCTCGGTCTTGAGAGCGGCAATCCGGTCGCATTCTTTGACACGGAGCGTTTTGACGCCTCGGATGATGGTCGTGCCCTTGGCAAAGCACGCCACCACCGCCAATGACATCACCGCATCGGGCATGTCACGCATATCACACATGATCGGATTCAGATTCACCGTCCCCCTGCACGCGAGCGTGTCATCCTTGGTTCTCAGGGTGCAGCCCATCTGCTCGAGCAGTTCGGGGAAGCGGGCATCGCCCTGCTGGGATCGCTCCATGCTGATCCCCTGAACCCGGATCGTTGCCTCAGACAGCAATGCACCGGCCGCCCACCAGTAGGTTGCACCAGAAGCGTCCGGCTCGATGTCAATCGTGAAACGGTTGAGCCCCGGATCGATCCGGATGACGGACAGATCGCCGGAGTGTTTCGTATGGACCCCAAGGTGGTCGAGCAGCTCGATCGTCATCCGGACATAGCTCGCAGAGGTCACGCCCTGGGGCTGGGTGAGTGTAAGCCCGTTGGGGAGGACCGGGGCAATGAGCATGAGCGCGGAAATGAACTGGCTCGACTGCGTGGGCTCGATTGCTATTTGCGACGGAATCGCAGCGAGATCCGCCGGCGGCGAAATCTTGATCGGCGGGCACCCCGGCGTGCCGAGGTATTCGACTGTTGCGCCGAGGGACTCCAGCAGGTCGCCGAGTTCTTGGATCGGGCGCTGCTGCATCCGCTCGTTGCCGGTGATGGTGAGGGGCGAATCCGCAAGCAGCGCCGCCGCCGCAAGGAACCGTGTCGCGGTGCCCGCATTATTGAGATTGATGATCGGATTCGATGGGTCAACAACGAGCTTCCCGCCCGTTCCCGTGATCTTGACAGCATGATCAAGCCGCTCAACCTTGGCTCCGAGCAACTCAATCGCCGCCAGCATCCGCTGCGCATCGTCGGCCTCAATGAGCGGATGGTTAATCGTCGATTCACCCGGAGCAAGAGCGGCAATCAGCAACGCCCGGTTCGTCAAACTCTTTGACCCCGGCGGGCGGATCGTCACATCAAGCGGAGCGCGGCGAGTAGGCCGAGACCATTGCGGCAGCGCGAGTTGATCGGGCAGCGTGTCGATCGTGAGATTGGATGGATCGGGAATGGTCACAGCCAAGGATAGGGGGGGCTGGGAAAGATCACATCTATTGAGCAACTACAAGGGGAAATTTAAGAACGACGAGCTATCAATAGCGTGTTGACTGGCACCGAATAGATACTGTGGCACCGTAAGAGTTCCAGGAATTAATTCACAGTCCTGATCCTCCGCATACAGACATGCCGCGCCGACTGGGTTTAGATTTTGCAACAGATGATGAGTCCAAGAAAGAACTTGGTTCAAAATATGTAGGTTGTGAAAGCTTCCAGTTCCCCTAGGATTCCAGAGCCGAGAAAATGCACTTTGATCAAGATGCTCTCCGCACCACATGACCTCTAGACCGGGTTTGTCACTTGGATAAAGTGTACTACTCCAACTCAGAATCGCTCCAACTTGAAGACCGCTTTCACTATTGAAAACACGAGCAATTTTTGTTGAATCATTCTCAATTTCTAAAGATTGAAATATCGATTCTGAAACTGATGAAGAAATGTGTTCTGCAGCTTGAAAAACTTGAGCAGCGGTTGGCTCTCGCTCAAGTTGTAGCGCAAGCACTAAATGTGGATTGCAATACCAACTCTTTGGATTGTCAGTCGATCGTTCGTCCATGTATTACCCGTCTTTACGGAAGACGGCCACGATGTCCTCGACCGGGATCACAAACAGCCGGTTGTCACCCTCGAAATCCACAGGGATCGCGTGCTTGGGATTGAACAAGATCCGGTCGTAGTTGACGATCGGGTAATCGGGATCGTTATCCACCTGCGTAGAGATCGCGACAACCCGCCCGGTAATGGTCGGGATCTCGATCTTGTCCGGCAGGTGGATGCCCGACTTGGTCTGCTTTTTGTCCTCATCCTTCCGGATCAGCACGCGGGTGCCGATGGGTTCGATGATTTCGATGTTGGAGCTTTTGGGTTTACTGGTAGCCATGGGGGATTGTAGGTTCAGAAATGCGTCAGTTCATTTCTTTAATGCTCTGGTATTGCCCGGTTGTCTTGAGATTGATAGTGATCGGCGCATCAGTCCGATTTTTCCAGTACCAGCCATGGTTGCCGTCGAAGGCGGCTTCAAAGGTGCCCTCCATCGTGGCCTCGGTACCTTTTTCGTAGATGTGGTAGTTCACTTCGTTCGAGTCGCCATGAAGGTCGTAGAAGGCCTCGCCGGAGCTTGTGGACCAACTGAACTCGACCGATGTGCCCTTGGCCATGGTGATCTTGATCTCGGTGCTCTTGTTCGGATCAAGCGTGACGGACATCTCATCAGTGCGGACAGTGGAGACTTCAGTCGGCACAGGGACGGCTACGGCTGAGTCATTGGTGGCGGCGGGTTGGCTCTCTGCTTCGTCTGCGAGAGCCGTCTTGATCTCGCCCATCCGCTGCAGCCCGGTGAGTTTGCCAAGGCCAGTCGGATCAATCCCGTACTCTGCTGGGAGGACGAGCGTGACGAGGATCACCGCCGCGGCGATGGTCGCGATGATTGTGGACTTGATGAGCTTGGAAGTTGTAGGAAGCTCGGCGTGGTCTGGGATATTGGCATTGTGCATGATTGATCTCGATTGAGTTAATTGGCATTAGATTAAGAAACGAAATATCCGGTCATCTGGTACCCAACAAACAGGAACCCGGCGGCCATCAAAACAGTATTAGCCGCATACGCGTGCTTCATGAAGCCTTTGGACTTCCGCCAGTACCCCATCAGAATAAGAATCCCAGCAAGCGCGAGAATCTGCCCAATCTCGACCCCGATGTTAAACGAGATCAGATTGATCAGCAGCCCATCGGGCGAAATCTCGTATTCAAGGATCTTGGTTGCCAGCCCGAACCCATGAAAGAGCCCGAAGATCAGCGTCGCGGCCTTGGTGTTTGGCTGGAACCCGAACCACCGCTGGTACGCCCCCATGTTGTCGAGTGCCTTGTAGACAATCGAGAACCCGATGATCGCATCGATGATGTACGCGTTGATACTGACTTCAAACAGCACACCCCCCAGCAGCGTCACGACATGCCCAATCGCAAAGAGCGTCACATATATAGAGACATCTTTGAGTTTGTAGAGAAAGAAGATCACTCCGAACAGGAACAATAAATGGTCGTACCCCGTCATCATGTGCTTCGCCCCCAGATACATAAACGGCAGCGGCATCATCCCGCTGGATTCCTGGATGTACCCTTTGTCGCCCGAAGTTACTCCGTGTGCGAGAGCCTCTGGCGCCAACCCGAACATGACAATCAGAATCGCGAGCCCGCCGAGCAAGAGGGTGGACCTGGTGCTGTTGATATGCCGACCCCAAAGATTGATCATGGTGAGTTCTCTTTGTTATTGTGATGACGGCTTTACTCGACGCCCTTGAGCGTCATGATGATTTCGAGTGATTCATCATCACGCTGCACAACGAGCGTAACAATATCACCGGGGTTGTGCTCAAGAAGCACAGGTGACCAAGAATCGACCGAGGTGATCGCCTCCCCGTTCCAGTGGGTGATGAGATCGCCCGATTGGAGCCCCGCGTTGCTCGCTGAGGTATCGTCAAAGACGCGTTGGACCGAGAGCCCCCCATGAATGGCATTCGCAGGGATAATCCCGATACGGATGGTTGGTTCGTCGTTCTTTTGCTCTTCTCTTGGCCCCGGCGCATTGGGGTCTCGGCGGTGGATAAACGGCTCCCGCGTCGTCGCCGCGCCCAATGCGATCTGTCCCACAACAGTCGCGACGCGTACAGCCCCGGTCATGTCAATAAGATCGACCGTGTCCTCAGGCGTGTGATACTCATCATGGAGCCCCGTAAAGAAGAAAATATTTGGCACCTTCTTGGTGTCAAAGGATGCATGGTCCGAGCGTCCCTCCCCGACGGAGGTCTTGGTGTCGTAGATGAGACCAGATTCGTCGAGATGGTCGGTGACAAGGGAACGGAGCTGCTTGCTGGAGTGGAGCCCACCGATTTCCAATGGGTCGAGTCCGAGACGGCCGATCATGTCCATGTTGAGCATGATCTCGTGGTTCGTGATGTCCGTGATCGGATTATCAACATAGAACTTGGACCCATTGAGCCCGGATTCTTCTGCGGTAAAGAGCAGGAAGAGGATCGATCGTGCGTGATCGGAATCCCCGAGTTGTTCGTATTGTTTGGTGAGTTGCTGGGCTGTGAGGATAACGCCGGAAGTTCCAGACGCGTTGTCGTCGGCCCCGGGATGCAGGGTGCCCTTGGCGCCCGAGCGCGATCCGAAGTGCCCGTATCCGACATGGTCATAGTGAGCCCCGATGACGACAAACTCGTCTGCGAGGTCGCCCCTGCCGCGGAGGATGCCCGCGACATTGTCGGTGTAGGTTTTGGTTCGCTGAATTTCGACTTCAATCTCGACAACCGCATCGTCGAGATTCTCGATGACGCCCTGTTTGTTGGCCTTGGCGATCAGATCATTGAGTGTTTGTCCGTTGCCCCCATTGTCCAGGATGACCTGGGCGGTTTCCGGGGTGATGGAAAGCACAGGGATGTCAAACTTTGGTCCGCTCTGATTCATGCGGGCCATGGAGGCCGGCGGCGAGGTGGAGTCGATGGTGTCGAGAATCCCCGCCGTCGGATCGTTTGCAGAATCCGGTGACACGATGAGCACCGCGCTGGCCCCTCGCCGTTCAAGGGCACTGACCTTGTAGGTCAGCCGGGAGTGGTGCGACCATCGATCTTCTTTCCAGATCGAGTTGCCCTCCTCATCCATCGGCTCAAACTTGAGGCACAGTGCGATCTTGCCCTTCAGATCTTCATTGGGGCCAAACCCCATGTACGAATCCGGACCAGAAACAATCGCGTACCCCGCAAAGACTATCGGCCCAGATGCCGTGGTTGATCCCGAATAAGCAAGAGGAGAAAAGTCTTGGCCCGCAGCAAACTCGGTGTCATTCACGACGAGGGTCTGCGTGGTCGCGGATTTCGAAGTCCCCATCGGCATGGGCTGGCGGTATGACGCGTTGGGGGTGATGATCTCAACATCATCGGAAGAATTTTGGGTGAGATCAAAGGCAGGGGTCAGCCCGATCTTCCCGAACTCGTTCTCGATAAACACCGCAGCATCCTCGATCCCGATCGATCCCGGAGCCCGCCCCTCACGTGCCGGATCTGCAAGGTACTCGATCAGGCGCGTGTACTCAGCAACCAGAGCCTCATCAACCGCCGGCAGATCCGCATCCCGCGCGAGCCGATCAAGGTTGCGTCGGTTGTTCTCTAGGTTCTTCTGAGCCCTCTGCTTCCGGAGCTCGCGTGCGGTTTCTGGCCCTTGGGCACCGGTTGTATCACGGCTCCAAGCGGGCATCTGGAGGGTGGCGGCGAGAAGGATAGCGATGGCAGGAATCAATGGTTTGTGCATGGATTGAGTGTACCGTGGAGAGCGGGGTTGGTTTCGTAGAATTGGATTATCGCTGGTGCAATCTTGAGCGGGGGGCCAATCTGAACTCTGGGATCCGGTACACGCCGCTGCTGTTGGGGGTGATTGTGATTTGAAACTGGTTGTTGCTCACCACTGCGACTGGAGTATCAGTGAAGAAATCATGGATGACGAAGGGTGTATACGGGAGTCCTTCAATCGTAAAGTTTATGGTTGTTGGTGTGTCGTTGTAGTTGGCGAGGATGATGTAGCCCTCGCCGTTAAGGTCACGCGATCCAAAATCGATGCCTTGGACATTTGTGGAAAGTGACCACTGAGTCCAGTGTGGTCGCTGGATGAGCCCGGCATCGAGCATCTGGCTGATCTCGCTGGTGATATTTGGAAAGTCGTCCCACCAAGGCATGCTGGTGACATCGTTGGGGCCCGAGTTGTAGCTGTCTTTCCAGAAGCTCAGTCCCCTGGCGCCGTGTGCGATGGCCCCAAAGAGCCGGGGCCGCATCTCGTCACCGACGCCCCGATTGATCTGAGCGATGGAAGCGGGCTGGCGTTGATTCTGGATACTGTCAAGGATGATGAGATTATTGGTTCGCCCGCGCGGGTTACCTACATCGTCACCGATATAGGTGCCCGTGATGTCGGACATGTGGATTTGATCATTGAGGTGTCTGCGCGCGTGGCCGATGGTGCCGTTGAGTGTAAAGATGGGATGGAGACGGGTTTTATTTGCATCGGTGTCTTCTTGATGGATGACATCGGTGATCGCTTGATGGACCGACCACTCGGCGCTCTCTTCGTTGTCCCAGTAGATATATACAATATCTTCCGTGAGCCCTTCTGCTTTGATGATCGCGAGGTCATTGCTCAAATCCGCCGCATCGTTGTAATCTGGATTGCTCGGGATCATGTAGCGAGAGATGTCGTATCCCGCCATCATCCCAGCTTGCTTTGCACGTGTGATGATAGAAGGGCTCCACGCGCGTGCTTCCATGTTGAAGCCTTGCGAGGAATAGTCGGTCCAGTTGGGACGGATCGGATCGCCGCTCATCGCCAGCGGGAAGAACGGTTCCCAAGTTGTTCCGTTGCGGAGAACTTCGATGTTCCCAAGATCATCCACGCGGGTTTGGGCACCCTTAAACTCAACCTTTGGCGTCGAGGGTTGCTCGAAGCCCATGCCTGTACCGAAATAGAAGTCGTCAACCCAAACATCGCGATTGACGCCGTCGATCGGGTTATTGACCCAGATCCAGAGCTGGAGCTTTCTGACTGGGGTTCCGTTGATTTCTTCAGGGATCTCGATGAACCCTGATATTTCTTCCCATTCACCAGGTTTCGAGTTTCCCCATCGGCCATTGAAATACGGGGCCCCGATGAACCCGCCCGTAGCGGATTGATAGAAGAAATACATTCGCACAACCGGAGGGGGCCATCCGGAAATGAGATCAGTCTTTATGTAAGCCGAAAAGGTATAGGTCTGGCCGGGATTGACTGGGACAAAGGACTGATACGGTGTGTTGATCCCGTCGTCGGTGTCATGCGTCCTCATAGACCCCGTGCCTACAGAGCGAGAAACCGCAGCGTCATAGATGGCCCCGTCCCGAAACCATTGCCCGGGTCCATCGAAGGATGGGTTGTAGACAAGGTTTGGTCCAACGCGTGCTTGGTGCGGGCGCATGTCCCAGTCGTCCGGGGCCGCGATCGATGTGCTCGGAATATATGAGATCGTTCCCAGAAAAAGCAGTGCGATGGCGGCGGATTTGAAAGCACTAGCCGAGTACAGATTCTGAATGAACTGGTGGCCACACTTCATGCGTTCCATCGTAATTGAAGGAGCTGGTTGATACAAGGGGAAATCCGATTATGCCGGCACTATTTCAGGTAGCAGATTTTGTAAGGTGCTCAGTGAGCCTTTGTGAGAGTGTGGTGGAAAGCTGATCTAAGGCTGGAACATTTGCTTGGCCGAGGAGTTGGGCGATTGAAGTCACCGGGCGCCCTGCTAACCCGCAGGGGACCAGAAGCTGGTAGTGGTCCATGTTTGGGTTCAGGTTCAGCGCGAGCCCATGGAGCGTGATCCACTTGCGGACCCGTACACCAATCGCGGCGATCTTGGCGGGTTGATCGGTTTCAAAGTGAAGCGCCGCATTGTCCTTGGGATCGATCCAAACCCCGGTCGCGTCAGTGTCGATTGAGCCCTTGATGTCGTATTCCGCGAGCGTGTCGATGATCGCCGATTCGAGCAGCCGGATGTAGTCGTGGATGCGGAGCTTGGCCGCGTTGAGATCGATGATCGGGTAGCACACGAGCTGCCCCGGCCCGTGGTAGGTGACATCCCCACCCCGATCGGTCTGGTGGAGGGTGACACCCTGCTCTTTGAGGAGTGCTTCAGAAGCAACCACATGCGACGCGGCCTCCGGTCGTTTGGTCACAGTAATGATCGGAGGGTGCTCAACCATCAGAATCCGTCCGAGTTCCGGATCGTCCGAGTCCCGCGATGCAAGGATCTCGTTATGGTGCTCGCACTGGGTCCGGTAGGCATCCTCGTAAGGCATGGTTCCTAGGTCGATGAGCGTGGTATTGGATGGATTGGCCGGTAGAGTCACGGTCGATGATATGCCAACGACCTAGACTTTCGGCATGCCCAAGATTCACCCCACAGCGATTGTTGATGATCAGGTCAAACTTGCAGACGATGTCGAGATTGGCCCGTTTTGTGTACTCAATGGCGAAATCACCCTCGGGGCCGGTGTCCATCTAATTGCTTCTGTCCACATGCAGGGCCCATTAACTGTCGGGGCTGGCTCGGTCTTCTATCCGGGGTCGGCGATAGGGTTCGGCCCTCAGGATGCAAAGGTCAAGTACGGCGATCCCACAGCAGGGGTCGTTATCGGCGAAGAGTGCATTTTCCGCGAGAGCAGCTCTGTACACGCAGCCTCAAACGATAACACTCCCACACGCGTCGGCGACCGCGCATTCTTCATGGTCAATACCCATATCGGGCACGATGTACAGATGGGCTCAGATGTCATTCTTGTGGTAAACGCCGCCGTCGGAGGGCATGCAGAAATCCAGGACCGTGTGATCTTGTCGGGCGGAACCATGGTACACCAGTTCGGGAGAGTAGGAAGGCAGGCGATGACCTCAGGTGGGACCATGCTTGCAAATGATCTTCCGCCATACTTCATGGCTGTGGAGCGGAACACCGTGGTGGGATTAAACTTGGTCGGCATGCGTCGATCCGGGATGAGCCGTGAAGAGATCCATGCGGTCAAGAGTGTTTATTCCGAGGTGTTCCGCAAAAACCTACCTCGTAAAGAGCTGCTCGAGATTCTCGAAAATCGATCACAGAGTTCAGAAGCTATTCGCACAATCTACGAGTTTGTCGCCGCGTCAAAGCGGGCGATCTGTCCCGTTGGGGGCCGAAAGTTAACCCGGTCCATTGACGAGCATGCCAGGGCAGACGCCGGCGTATGAGCAAGCTACTCGACAATCTTGGTCCCCACGATTCATCGGCCCGCTTTGAGTTCGACAATGCAAGCGGTGCACTGTGTGTGCTCGCCTCTGGATCGCGCGGAAACTGCTCGGTCTTGGTCATCCCTTCAACCAAGGACTCGCCAAGGCGTGTCTACCTGATCGACGCGGGACTCAGCCCACGCCGGACAGCAAAGCTGCTCGACGATCGCGGGATCCGAACCGATGAGGTCGATGCGATCATCTACACACACCTCGACACCGACCACTGCTACGCCGGTTGGGCCAAGGCGATCCGTCCCGGTTATTTCAGAGCCAAACTGATGATTCATCGCGGCCATATGGGACGCGCCGAGCGGATGGGACTGCTCACTGCCCACACCGAGCCGTTTGATGATGCGTGCGAGCTCGCATCGAATGTCAGCGTATACAGCGAGGTCCTTTCGCACGATTCACTCGGGGTTGCATGCTTCCGGTTTGTAATCAATGGGGTCAATGGCCAGAAGGCGCATCTCGGATACGCAACAGATTGCGGTCGGGTCACGCCGGGGCTCATCGAACACATGCGTGGCGTCGATACCCTCGCGATCGAATCCAACTACTGCCCGCAAATGCAGCAAGACTCCGATCGACCGGTCTTCCTCAAGAAACGCATCATGGGCGGATCGGGCCACCTGAGCAATCAGATCAGCGCCGATGCGGTAGCAAGAATGCGTGTGCGGGAACATCTTGTATTGCTGCACCTATCCCAGCAATGCAACACTCCAGAGTTGGCCGCCGATGAACACGACCATTCGGGATTGATTCGCACAATCTCAACACAGCACGAAGCGACCGCCTGGATCCCCATCAATGCGGGCCCACAAGAAGCTGATATCGTGTTCCCAAGAGTGAAATCCCGCCAAGGGGCCCTCTTTGGTGGTCAAAAATAATGACGACACAAAGCCCAAGCCAAAAATCAAACCCAGCTCGGCGGGGTGTCGGTTCTCGGCTGGTCTTTAAGATCAAAAGATTCGCCCGGTATCTAGGACTCTACAAACGGACCATCACCATGCCCGACGGGGTCCGGTACCGCGAACGGTCAGGGATCTCGCTCCGAAGGGCCCTCAGCGAGCATGGACCAGGGGTCAAAGAATACGATGTGCGATTTCCCTGGGTAGACGCCGATGGTCGCCGCGGATTGCGGATCCGTTATACCGCAAGCAGGCTATTCGGGGATGTCGGGCACGATCCACGCACAGTCATGTACAGCCAAATCAACGACATCATCCGCCCCGGACTCCGGGTGATGGAGATCGGGTGCGGGACCGGGAGTGGGTCGGCGATGCTGACCCAAGCCGTGGGCCCATCAGGCGGGGTAATCTCAGTTGATCGAGATGGCCAGGCGATCCGGTTTGCCCGCCAAAGGCACCGCTCGGACCACTGTGGATTCGAAAACGGCTGGATCGAAACCCTCGATGGCGAAACCGACGGCGGTTTTGACGCGGTCGTAGCGGTGGACCCGCTGCGTGGGGGTAGGGGGGAGAAAGACTCGGTCAATGAGGCGATGGTCATCTCAGAAGTAATCCGAGTGGTCCATCCAGAAGGGCGGCTGGTGGTGCTTATACCAAAAGCCGATGAACTCCAACTGATCCGCGAGCGGTTTACCGCCGGCGACCGGTTTATAGAGGAACAGACGCTCATCCCGTGCCTACGCAGTGGTTGGTCGGGGGCAGTCTTCCGCCGGGCGGGGCAGCTGGCACCGCCAGAACATCGGGATCACCACACACCGGGCCCATTCCAATCTTGATAGCCGTTCGAGCGGTGGATTTCCGTCGTCAGGGCCAGTTTTGTAGGGCGGGGGCCTATCCTTAGGTCCTATGAGTGAACAGACCAACAACGACCAATTCAGCCAAAGTTCTTCGGGCCCAGGCACCACCATGTCCGACGCCGATGGCATCCTCGAAGTCGAACAAGCCAAAGAGTTTGCCAAACGCATCGGCTCATCATTGATTGGCGATAAGTGCGATCATGTCACGATCCTGGATGTCACCAAAAAATCACCGGTGACCGGCTTCATCGTGATCGCCTCAGGTACCTCGGCCCGGCAGATGCGTTCAGCACTCGAGAATCTCGATGTTGTCGCCGCAGAGTTTGACACCAGCGTGTATCAGATCTCAAATGATAATGACGCCCTATGGCTACTCGCCGACTTCATTGATGTCGTCGTGCATGTCTTTGAACCCAACGCTCGGGCGCATTACGATCTTGAATCGATGTGGATCGGGGCACCCCGCATAGAGGTCCCCCCGTTTGTCCCACCGACCCGCCCAACCGGCGGCGGAGGAACGGCATGAGTGCCGTCGACCGAGTGCATGTTGAACTCGGGGACCGTGGCTACGACATCCTCGTCGGTGCCGGAGCGATCAATCAGATTGATTCGCAACTCAAATCAATGCACCAATCCGGTGCCCGGCGTGCCTTCATCGTCGTCGATACCGGCGTACCCACCCGCTTCGTAGATCAACTCAGCACCATCGCCACCAGTGCCGGGCTGCATGTGGCCATTGCACAGATCACGCCCACCGAGCAAATCAAATCTATCGAAACATACCAGAAACTCCTCGAACAAATCGCTTCGACCGGCCACTCCCGCGTCGATCCAATCATCGCACTTGGTGGCGGAATCGTCGGTGATTTAGCGGGCTTTGCAGCCGCAAGCTACCGCCGCGGCGTCCCCGTGATCCAGTGTCCAACAACGCTCCTCTCGATGGTCGATGCCTCAGTCGGAGGCAAGACCGGATTCAATCTGCAGATCGAACACGACGACGGCTCAACAAAGCTCCTCAAAAACCTAGTCGGCGCGTTCTGGCAACCCAAACTGGTGATCGCAGATATCAACGTGCTCGATTCGCTCGAAGTCCGCCAAAGACGATCCGGACTCGCGGAGTGCATCAAGCACGGATTCATTTCGGCCGGGGTTGGCCATGAAAGCTTACTGGATTGGATGATCGAGCATCTCGATGCCATCGCGTCATTCGATCCAGAAGCAATCAAAGAACTCGTCCAGCGGAATGTTTCACTCAAAGCCAGCGTCGTCGCCCTCGACGAACGCGAAGACACCTCCAGAGCAGGAGGCAGAATGCTGCTCAACTTCGGGCACACATTCGGGCACGCGATCGAGACAATCCCCCATCTTTCGCCCGATTTGAGCGATCCTTCGCAAGCCCCCTTGCATCACGGCGAGGCCATCGCACTGGGTATGGTCGCCGCATGCAGAGCCGCGGAGAATGCATCTGGACTGGACTCTTCAATTGGCGACGAACTTTGTTCTTTGCTAAACCGGGTAGGACTACCGACTCGCGTCGCGGGTTTGCCGAGCAACAAAGAGTTGATCGAGCGCATGTCTCACGACAAGAAGGCGACAGGCGATTCAATTCGGGTGATATACCCCATCGCGAGAGGTTGCTGCGGCGTAGTCGATGACGCTGCTGCCGAGTCAATCGGGGCTGGATTCGATGCGATCCGAGGCGACTAAGTCTTCGCCGGTCACCTGATCCGGGGAAATGCTCAGCCATGGTGCAAGAAGTCGCACGATGATTGGAGCCCAAGCGTGGTTGCTTCCGATAAAACCCTCCATCGGGCTTGTTCACCGATGAAAGGGCAGCAAACCTGTGCGAACGATTGTCATCATAAATCAGAAGGGCGGATGTGGGAAGACCACCAGCTCTATCAACCTCGCCGCGGGCTTTGCTTCTCGTGGGTGCAGGACGCTACTGGTGGATATGGATCCGCAGTCGCATTGCGCCGCAGGGCTCGGGGTGCCCGAAGAAAAGCTCGATCAAACAATCTACGAGGCCCTCCTCGCCGACCCAGAGTCCGCGCTCAATCGCGAGCGGCTCGTCTGGCATGTCTGCCGAAACCTAGACCTGATCCCAAGCCACATGATGCTCGCAGGACTCGAATCCTCGCGTGGCGGTCTCATGGGCCAGCCCGACAAAGAACTCCGGCTCCGCTCGGTCATCGACCGAGTCTCACGGATGAGCCAAGATGCCGACGAGTCCGGTCAAGTCCCCCGCCGGTACGATGTATGCCTCATCGACTGCTCACCTTCAATTGGCTTGTTGTCCTACAACGCAATCGCAGCAGGCCGCGAGGTCATCATCCCGGTCGAAACAAGCTTCTTCTCCCTCAAGGGCGCAGCCAAGCAGGTCCAGACCGTGCGCTCAATCGCTCGCCGCGTCGGGATGCGGCTCAATCCAAGAGTGCTCGCAACGATGCACGATCCGTCCCAGCCACTCGCACGCGATCTACTCGATGACCTCCGCGACCGGTTCGGCTCCGCGTTGATCCCATTGGTGATCCGCTACGACCAAACTCTCAAAGAAGCAGCAAGCTACGGCCAGCCTATCGAGAGCTTCAATCCCAGCGCAACCGGCGCAGAAGACTACCGCTCATTATGCGAATGGCTCATCGAACATGCCACGATTGATCGACCAGAGCCCGGTCCAGAATCCGCTGAAGAACTCAATGACCAAAGCTACGAGCCGCGACAGCCTGAAGTGGTGGTCCCTACCACCGCACCGCATGATACCTCTGGCCCCTCAGAAACCTTCGGATCATCAGGCGCATCAGAGCCCGACGAACTGCTAGGCCCATTGGTTGCCAAACGGGTAGAGGCCGACACCGCCTGTGTACAAACACCCTCGCTCTCAAGGTCGCAGGAGATGGCACTCCGGGCGCGAAATCTGAATAGTGATTCGAATACACAAGTTGGGCCAGTCCCGCTGCGTAGATCAATGATGCCCCATCGCCCGGTAGCGATCGAGGTCGTTGACGACCGCGTGGTAGTCCCCGCTCAGTCGCCGCTCAAAAGAGTGGAGCATCTGCTCGGGGTCCGCGCCGTCACCGGAGGGGTGCTCTTTGTCCAGCCCGCATCGGTGGGCAAAGTGGTGCAGATCGCCGGGAGCTTCAACGCCTGGAACCCAGCGTTGTCAGAGCTGCGTCACAACGAATCATTAGGGATCTTCGAGTTGTACTGCAAACTTCCAGCCGGGTCGTATGAGTACAAGATCGTAATTGACGGGCAGTGGACTCTTGATCCACACAACCCCGAGAATCTCAAAAACGGGATCGGTTCACAGAACAACATCGTCCGAGTGCGGGCATAGTTTCATATTCGATGAACAACAACGCTCACAGGCCCGGAGGGTCTGGCGTGAGTGGAGACTCAAATGGATCACGACAACGAGCTAGGCAAAAACGAAACAAACCCAACCGGGCCAGGTGGCTACATGAAGCTCGCCGGGATCGAAGACGGTGAATACGACGCGCTCGCTGATCTGTTCCTCGGCGAAAGCGAACTCGCGCCCGAACCGTTCTCCCAAACAGGAACGGATTCCATCGAACCGGTGGCCTCAGCACCTGTCTGGTTCAAAGGCCCATCCGATGAAACCCTGAGCCCGGGTAGACCAATCGAAGTCATGCCCAGGCTCAATGAAACCCGGGAAGATCTCGACCGAGTTCTCTGCGTAGAAGCCGTCCTGCTCGGTCATCTACCCGTGCGGGCTTCGCTCTGGGTCCGCCAATATGCATGCTCAACCGCTCGCCGCAGAGGCGAGGTCGTCGCGCTCGTCCGGGCCGCCGCCGGATCAACATCTGTAGATATCATCTCGGGATCACAAACTCTCGAATCCGCAGTCTGCGGCTCCCTGCACGAAGCGCTCGCACGGGTCAACACCATCGCGGACCGGGTCATACTCCGCGTCGATGAAACAACAGAACCAGAACTACTGGACCGTGAAGAAATAAACGAGATCACGATTCTGACCGGTGCCGATGAAGCCGCGATTGTCGCCTCCTACAGATTAATCAAAACGCTCACTAGCGTCTGGGATTCCGACGAGTTGCACAGCACCCCACATGTCAGGCTCGCCGTAATGGGCGCGACCGGTCAGCAAGTCGCCGACGCGAGCGCAAAGCTCTCGCGTGCCGTTGACGCTTTTCTTGATCGCCCCATCGAGATCATCGACGCCGCAGGCCGCATCGACGCGACCGGCACCACCAACATCTTCCGCGACACCGTCGCCCACCAAGCAACAAGCATTCTCGACGAACTCATCGACATCAGCAGCGGGCTGACCATGCCAGCAACATCCCAAGCACCAGAGATGGCACCAGAGATGGCCCAGTACTTCGAACCACAAATCCAAGCAGAAGATTTGGCCGCCGCGTACAGAGAAGAAACCCCGGCTGAACCCGTGGCCCCAGCACTCCAGCAGCCAGCAGCCACCGGCCTTGGAGCAATGATCCACGGGCTCGCACGCCTTGAAACTCGATGTCCGATCGCTCTTGATGTTGAGCTGTGCGTCGATGAAACCGGATCGCTGCACCTTGTTGCCGGCGACGAGCACGACGCCCCGATGGCCCGGCTCGAAACCGTGCGTGCATGGGTACGGGACCACCTCTCGCTCATCCTCCGAGCCGAGCCAGAACTGGCGTTCCCCGATGCCGATGACCGTTCATCAGAGATCGGGCTGCACCTGATTTCGAGCGATCCGCACACGCTGCGAGGGCTCATCGATTCACAGGTACGGATGTACGCCCTCGCCGAGGTGACCGTCGGCGGACAGTCGGCCAAGGTGGCCACGCCGATCAACTGATCCCGCTCTCGATCTAATAAGCATAAAAAAATCCCCGAGTACAAACTCGGGGATCTTTGTTTTTGCTGGCGATGATTAAGCCGTGTGCGCCTTGGCGATACGGAGATCTTCCAGATCGCGTGGATGCTCAATGTGAGCCGCATCGATGACATACTGCGCCCCGTCGTTGTCCTTGTCAGGGAGGTGGTACATGAGGTCGAGCATGGTGTCTTCCATGACCGCACGCAAAGCACGAGCACCGGTCGCCCGCTTAGCGGCTTTCTCAGCGATCGCAAGGAGCGCGTCTTCGGTAAATGTCAGCTCCGCGCCCTCCAGTGAGAAGAGGTACTGGAACTGTTTCACTAGTGCGTTCTTCGGTTCAGTCAAAATCTGTACAAGCGCGTCATGCGTCAACGGCATCAGCGGAGTAATCACAGGCAGACGCCCAACAAGCTCGGGAATCACGCCGTACTCGACGACATCGACATTGGAGATCTGTGACTGGAGCCACTCGGTCTCAAGGTCCTCGCTCGCAAAGTGCTGGCGGCCCTTAGTATCGTTGGAATCAGTCGCAGCCCCGCCAAATCCGATCCGGGTCTTGCCCAGACGACGTCGAACAATATCGGTCAGCCCAACAAACGAGCCGCCACAGATAAAGAGGATATTCGTGGTATCAAACTGGATGTACTGCTGCTCAGGATGCTTCCGTCCACCCTGTGGCGGAACATTGGAAACAGTACCCTCAAGCATCTTAAGAAGCGACTGCTGGACACCCTCGCCCGAAACATCACGGGTGATCGAAACATTCCCAGAGGTCTTCCCGACTTTGTCGATCTCGTCAATATAAATAATCCCGCGCTGGGCAGCCTCAACATCAAAGTCCGCCGCCTGCAAAAGCTTGAGCAGCAGATTCTCGACATCCTCACCAACATAACCAGCCTCAGTCAAGGTCGTCGCATCGCCAATAGCGAACGGCACCTTGAGCATCCGGGCCATGGTCTTGGCGAGCAAAGTCTTGCCCGAACCAGTCGGACCGATCAAGAGGATATTGGACTTATCAAGCTCGATATTGTCGGCGTTCTCGCTCTCGTGGTGCATCAACCGCTTGTAGTGGTTGTGGACCGCGACACCGAGCGACCGCTTTGCGATCTGCTGGCCGATGACATATTGATTCATAAACTCGACGATCTCGCGTGGTGACGGGATCTCGGAGAGCTGAGCAGAGATCGACGAAACACGCCGGCGTTCCTGCTTAAAGATATTCTGGCAGAGCTCAACACAGTTATTACAGACATACACCTCGCCCGGTCCTTCGACCATCGGGCCGACTTCACGGGAGGTCTTGCCACAGAACGAGCAGGTCGTGACCTTTCGGCCGCGGAATCCGCCGTTTCCGCCTTCGCCTCCGTCACCGCCAGAGCCGCCGGCACCGCCGCCGCCTCCTCCGCCCGTGGGACCGTCACCGGACCCTGTTATTGAGCTAGAACCAGGGCCATCAGAGCCCAGGGCACTGACCGGCTGTGCGAGTGGTTGGCTAGAAGGCTGATTGGATGGGGTATGTGATGGGTCGGTGTTGGGCATGATGCTCTCTCATGAGGTTGCCTGCTTAAAAAGATAGTCGGCAGGTTCCCTTGGTATCGGGTCGATCGGGGTGCGGGCTCAACCCGTTCCGAAGGGCTTTTTCATCGAAACCGCGCGATTTCTGCGCGATGACATCTTCGACCGAAAACCCTAGCCCGCAACGGCACAAAGTGCCAGTTCACGCGAGAGAGAATCCGACACAGTTTGCACGCAAACCCCGTATAACCCGCAAAATCGGCACGCCGCCAGTTAGCGGTCCAGGTCCAGCCCATCAAGAAGCGGATCCACGGCCTGAGTCTTGCCGCCTTTCTTGGATTTCAGGTCGTCTTGGACCTGCCGAAGAATCGCGCTGCGGGCACTGGCAAACTCGGCATCGTCGATCTGACCAGACTTGTGCATCTGGTGGAGGTGATCCAGCAGCCCAGATGACCCCACACTCGTGGAGTTGTCGTGATCAAGCATCTTCCGGCGGAGTGTAAAGACGATAAACCCGCCGATGGAGACAACTACGATCAGGATAATGATCCAAAGGAGCATCGAGGATATCGAGCCGGATTGTCCGAGTGTGGTGTTCACCATGCCCAAAGTATACACCAAATACTAATAAGACCGAGAAACGATCTCTTCCCGCAGCGGGATGAGCAGGCTAGGAACCGCGTACCGATCCACCAGATCCTGACCCCGTTCGATCAGATCATCCAGCTGGGAAGTCAGATCCTTAAGATCCGTCACCGGGTCGTAGCGACGGAGTGTCAGATACACAGAAATCGGATCGTTCCCAGTTGAGGTGCCAGAGGCCCCCGATTTGCTCCCGGTCCGTGTCTTGATCTCAAAGTGGGCCTCAAGACCTTTTTCATTCAAGAGGTTCATCCCAAGCAAGGGCTGGCAGTCGTTGATCTTGATGTCTTCATTGTCGATAAGCGCCGCCAGAGGCGAACCACTCAGCAAAGCACTCGCCGCGATCTCATCATGATTCTCTTTAGCCGCCAGATCAAACCCATACAGCAACTCAATGTATTCAAGATCCAGAGGCGAAATCGAAAGGTAATAAGGTGAAACCTCCGCCGCCATCCGGTGAACAGAGTACATCTCCTCCTCGGTGCTCGGATTGACAACACCAGACCGGACCGACGAAGAACGGATCGCCATCCAGCGGTGGGGGGACGCATTAGCGGCAGACTCAAGCGCCAGTTCATCCTTGTAACGCCGGAACGCGTTCATCGCAGGGAACGACCTGCGAGCGCGTTCAAACAGATCAAGCACCGGCTCCCGGTTCGTCGGGAGTTCCATGCGGACATTGAGCTTGGCGTTGATGTAAAAGTCAGAGCAGAGAGCGCGGTACGAACTTGGCATCTGCGGGCCTCCTGCCGTGTGGGTTGCCTGATGGCTGGCTGAGTTGGATCGTCCTGATCCAACGAATTAATTGTAGCAGATGAATCCCAATTATGCGTCGGAACGGGCAGAATGCCGCACAATGGGGACAAGCTGTCGATAAGTCAGCACCCGCCAGGCCCACTCAAACGGCCCCATCGTAAACACCCGTAACCACAGCATGGAGAAGACGATATTGATCCCCCAGACCGTGAATACCACCAGCCAGAGCTGGGGATACTCGATGCTCGCGTACTTTCCAAAGCCGTAGCCGTAGAAAAATGTTGTGCACAGGATGGTGTGCAGGAAGTAGTTGGTCAGCGCCATGCGGCCAACAGCCGCCAGGGGCACAGTGATGATCCTCGCCGGCGCCCATTTGGCCAGCGCAATCACAAGAGCCCCAAGCCCAAACGCCATGGGCACACCCACCGGCTGGGCAAACGCCTGCCATAAGAACCCCGGCGCCAGATCAAAGGTATGGTGCACATAGAGATACCCAAAGACCGTGACCGGAACCCCGACCCCAAGGCAGATAATCGCAGCTTTGACATAAAACCCTAGCGACTTCTCGCCCGTCAGAATCCTCATCCGTGTCAGCCCCATCCCCATCGTCATGATCCCCCATATGGCAGGCATCATCAGCACGCCCATAAAGATCTGAATCATCAGCGTGGTAAAGAACCGTGTCTTGAAGGCATCAAAGAAGCTCCCGGTGTATCCAACGATTTCCCTTGTCGGGTCCCCGAACATCTCTTCCATCGACATATGTCCCTCGGTCAGAGCCCAGTACGCCCAACAAGTCAAGCCCGCCGAGAACGCGGATCCCATGTAGAACAAAGCAAGCCCGCCCCAGAACTGCAGCTTTGGATTCAATCGCCGAACCCACCAAAGCAATGTCAGCCCCGCCAGCGCGTAGAGCACCAGAATATCCCCATACCAGAGTAGATATGCGTGCATAAGCCCAAAGCACAACAATATCCCGCAACGCAAATACCACAATGAAGCACCGTGAAAAATCTTCGTGTGGTAGTTGCCCTCATCATCTGCCTTGTCAAACTTTCGAGCGTACATGATCACACCCGATCCAAACAGCAACGCAAACAAGAACATGAACTTCATGAGAAACACGATCGAGGTAATCGTGTGAGCCACAGCATTGGCCGGCGCATCTGAAATAACCAGCGGATCAGACATCGCCTGCATCGGCCAAGCGAACGCAACAATGTTGGGGACCAGAATCCCCAGAAGCGCAAACCCACGGAGCGCGTCAATAGGCCCAAACCGCTTGGTAGCCGAGGTCGGAGCAATTTTGGGAGCAGTTAGTTGGTCATGATCCATTCGATAATTCCCTCTGTATCAGTCAGGTCAGAAATTGTGCGATCGGCACCCGCGTCCTCGAGCTCCTCAAAGCTCGCATGCCCGGTAGCAACCGCCAAAGCCCGGCAACCGTTGTCCTTAGCACAAGTGACATCATGCACCGTGTCACCGATGATGATCACAGATTGCGGATCGATATTCCTCGATTTGGCCTCGCGGTAGTTGCTGATCGCAACCGGTGGCAAATGAGCACGCACCGGAGAAGCGTGCGGCGAAGAATCACCCCAAGCATTGATCGTAAACATACTCGGATCAAACCCCGCCGCCTTAATCTTGATGGTCCCTGTCTCCTGGTAGTTCCCCGTCAGCAGCCCAAGCGTCGGCTTAGATTGATGACCGGCCGACGCAAAGACTAGATCATGAGCCCCCGGAAGCGGCAGGGCAACAGACTGTGATCTGGAGAGTGCTTCAAGATGCTGGTGATAGCCACTGCGCATGGACTGGATATTGCTCGCAGTGGGCTCAATGTTGTTCAATACAAGCATGTCAGCGATGATGACAGGATCCAGAGCCCCGCCGAAGGTGATGCCCTCGATCGTAAAGTCGGATGAAAACAACGATTGCCCCGCGTGCCGGAGGCAGTCGATCCCGATGTGGTTGGTTTCAAGCAGGGTCATATCGATATCAAATAAGATAAGCATGGCGGCCTCGGAGCAAATACGGATAGATCAGTCAGCGAAATCAATATAGCCGAGTCCGTCCGATCAAATCAGCTGTTTTGCGCTCTAGGGACTCAGAATGGCCAGTTTGCTGGCACGGGCACGAATCGGGGCTACTCTTAATAGTGAATGCCTTGGAAACCCGTCTGCCTGCGGCTCAACTCGCCGCTCAGACAATCCCCCCTTACCAAGGCGGCGCGAGAATAGAATGCAAAGATAGTTTTTAGCCTCGTCTATGACGACCGGGGGAGAGTTGATCGCGTGAGTTTGCACACTCCACAACCAAACGACGATGTCCAACGCGTAAGAGACGCGTCTGATATTGTTGGCGTCATCGGCGAGTGCATTACACTCAAGCCCAAAGGCCGCGAGTATGTCTGCATCTGCCCTTTCCACGACGACCATTCCCCCTCCATGTGCGTCGTCCCCGCTAAGCAAATCTTCCATTGCTTTGTCTGCGGCGCCGGCGGCGATGTCTTCACCTTCGTCCAGCGATACCACTCAATGGATTTCCGCGAAGGCCTGACCTTCCTCGCAGAACGCGGCAACATCGAACTCACCCCATTCAAACCAAGCAGGCAATCCGGCTTCAGCGGTGATGGCGACTCCCGCGAACAGCAGTACCCAACCGGCTCAAACAAACAAGATATCCTGCTCGCAAACGAACAGGCCCAAGGCTACTTCCGCGCTCTGCTTGCCCATCCCGAGCACGGCAAAGTTGCAAGAGAACTCGTCGAACGCCGAGGCATGTCCCCCGAGATCGTAGAAAGATTCGGAGTAGCCACCAGCGCCGACCGCTGGGACGGACTCCTGATCACCATCGATAAAAACAATCTCAACGCGGAAGCATTCACGGATGCCGGACTCCTCAAAACAAGAGACAATGGCGGCCAATACGACGCGATGCGCAACCGCCTCATCTTCCCCATCTGCGACCAGATCGGCCGTGTCATCGGTTTTGGCGGCCGCCGCATCAACGACGACGACGACCCCAAATACCTCAACAGCCCCGAAACGCTCGTATTCAACAAATCCCGCACCCTCTACGGCCTCAACCACGCCCAGCGTGCCATCAAACGCAAACGCGTTGCCGTCATCGTCGAAGGCTACACCGATGTCATCGCCTGCCACCAGCACGGGGTTGAGCATGTCGTCGCCACACTCGGCACCGCCCTCACCAAAGGCCACGCAACCATCCTCCGCCGCCTCTGCGACACCGTCGTCCTCCTCTTCGACGGCGACGAAGCCGGCCAACGAGCCGCCGACCGCGCCATCGAAGTCCTCTTCTCCGAAACCATCGATATCAAAATCGCCGCCCTCGCCGGCTACACCGACGCCAAAGACCCAGACGAACTCCTGTGCCAAGATGGCGGCGATGCGATCTTCAACCAAGCCATCGACGGAGCGGTAGACCTACTCAAATGGCGTTTCGATCGCCTCCGCGCAGAGCTTGTAGATGCCGGTGCCGCCAGAGTCACCCAACGCATCGAAGAAGAGATCCGCACGCTGCTGGACCTCGGAATCGAAAAACTCAGCCCGATGCGCCGCCAGCTTATGGTCCGTCAGATCGCAGGAGCCGCAGGTGTTTCGGAACAGGTCGTCAAAGCCTCAATGCGGCTCGGACGCCGAGTCCCTGCGTCCATCGAGCCCAAAGAAGTTCAACGCATTGAGCGAGATGAATCAATCACGCCCCGGGAACTCCTACTCGGATGCTTGCTCAGCGATTCAAAGCTCTGGCTCGCAATGACCTCCGACGAGCACGATCTACTCATGACCACCGCGTTCCATTCAACAGCTTCATCCATGGTCGCCCAAGCCCTCCACGAGAGCGTCGAGAACGGATCGGGCACCGGATTACACCAAGTTTTGCAAGAACTCGCCGAGACGATGACTCAAGGTGGCGGGGAAGAATCAGAAGTTGATCCGGTCGGGCGTGCAACTTTATTGTGCCGAACGGTTGAACAACAGAGCGAAGGATCAAGCGAACGCCTCACCCGGCTAATGCGAGAATGCGTCCGGGAGGTCTCATTATCCGACGAGAGTGTACAAGGTACTGCCGTTGGAGAAACAGAGACCGACGAAATCGAGCAGCTTCGCGTGTTTGCCAAACGCCAGCAAACCATGAGAGAAAAATACGGCACCATGCGAGGACGACTATCAAGCGGTGACGAATAGGGCACATATGTAAGTCGTTGCTCACCGAGTAACGCGTGCTAACATGAGTGCATTCATTGCACGAGTTGGGAGAAGTATGATCGGGATCACACATCCATCTGTAACAGCCTTGATCGAGTCCGGGCGCACCCGCGGCTGGCTCAGCTTCGAAGAACTCAATAATGTTCTCCCAGACGAACTCGTCGACCCGCTCGCAATTCATGGGATCCTCGCGATGATCGACGACGCAGGCGTCGAACTCGTTGACGAAATGGAGTTCAGAGGCCGCGCCTTCCGCGCCCGCCGCTCAGGAGATGCCCGAACGCTCGAAAGCATCCAGTACCTCGACTCCGAGTTCCGCGCCATGTCAGTCCCCGGCGGCGAACACCTCGGCAGCAACGAATCCCTCCGTGTCCGCATCAACTCCCCGCATTTCTCAGGCACCGTTGTCCTCGATACCGAAGACCTCAAACAAGCCAAAAAAGATGTCGAAGAAGCCCAAGGCATGAACGACCGCGTCGTTCAACGCGATCTTGACGAAGCAATCAACGCCGAAACAGACCGCCGTATGGACGACCCCGTCCGGATGTACCTCTCCCAAATGGGCACGATCCCGCTGCTCACCCGCGAAGAAGAGGTCCGTCTCGCCAAGAAAATCGAAACCACCCGGATGATCTTCCGTCGCCGGTGCCTCGAGTGCGATTACATCATCACCCAAGCCGTGGAAACGCTCAAACTCGTCAGCGACGGGAAGCTCCCCTTCGACCGCACGATGCGCACCAGCACGCTCGACGAGAACGCCAAAGAAAAACTACTCATCCGAATCCCGGCAAATCTCCCAACCATCGAGATGCTCCTCGCACTCAACCGCCAAGACTGGCTAGAGCTCGACGGCCTCCGCCACGATGACGGCAGAGTCCACGAAACAAAAAAAGCCAAAGAAATCCAGGCACGAATCTCAGCAAGACGCCGCCGCATGGCCGCCCTCGTCGAAGAACTGTGCCTGAGGACAGGCCGGATCGTCCCGCTCATGCGGAAAATCCGTTCGATCTCCGATAAAATGAAAGCGCTGCGGGGCGAGATGCTCGAAGCAGCAATGTACCCAAAGAAGTACGACTCCGAAGACCTCGAAGTCATGCGCATGGAACTCGACGGCCTGCGAGCATTAGTGCTCGAAGACCCCGAAGACCTCCAAGCACGCATCGAATGCATCTCTACAGTCTTCTGGGAATACGAACAAGCCAAGCGTGACCTCTCAGGCGGTAACCTCCGCCTGGTCGTGTCGATCGCCAAAAAATACCGCAACCGCGGCCTCGGGTTCCTCGACGTCATCCAAGAAGGCAACACCGGACTCATGCGAGCCGTAGACAAGTTCGAATACAAGCGAGGCTACAAGTTCAGTACCTACGCCACCTGGTGGATCCGCCAGGCAATCACCCGCTCAATCGCGGACCACGCCCGGACGATCCGCATCCCGGTCCACATGATCGAGACCATGACCCGCCTTCGGAATATCCAAAAGGAAATGAAGCAGCGGACAGGCGTGAACCCCTCCCCGCAAGAGATGGCAGAGCAAGCCAAGATGTCCCCAGCGGAAGTCAGCCGCGTGCTGAGTATCTCCATGCATCCCGTCTCGCTCGATCGCCCGGTAGGCGAATCCGAAGATTCAAACTTCGGTGATTTCCTCGAAGATACCGATCAACGCACACCGGATCAAATCGCAGGCCAAGACGCCCTCAAAAGCCGCATCGAGCTCGTGCTCAAAACCCTCTCCTACCGCGAGCGGGAAATCATCAAACTCCGCTACGGCATCGGCGACGGCTACACCTACACACTCGAAGAAGTAGGCCGCATCTTCAAAGTCACCCGCGAGCGTGTCCGCCAGGTCGAAGCCAAAGCCATCAGAAAGCTCCAGCACCCGGTCAGATCCCGCAAGCTCGGCAGCTACATCGACCAGCAACTCGGCTGAAATCAGCACGCCTTTATCCCCAATAATCGAACAATACCGAGCGGAAACTCCTGAAACATATTCAGCAGCCGCCGGTATGCATGTGTACCATGGTTGATCCAGACTGTGGCATCTACTTTGTCGTGAGGTATCGAGTTGAGCAATGCAATTGAAATGAACAGCGTCCGCAAAACCTTCGGACGCAAGGTCGCCGTCGAAGGCATCGACCTGTCAGTCCCCCAAGGCTCCATCTACGGATTCATCGGCCCCAACGGAGCCGGCAAAACCACAACCATCCGTATGATCATGTCGATCCTCTTCCCGGACTCCGGAGAGCTCAGCGTGCTGGGCAAAAAATCCGCCGTCGAATCCAAAGACCGCATCGGATACCTCCCCGAAGAACGCGGCGTCTACAAAAAAATGAAAGTCGCCAACTTCCTCATCTACATGGCACGCCTCAAAGGCCTCGACTCCGCCGGGCTCAAACCCAAAGTCATGGAATGGCTCGAAAGAGTAGAACTCGCCGAGGTCGCCAAAAAGAAATGCGAAGAGCTCTCCAAAGGCATGCAGCAGAAAGTCCAGTTCATCGCCTCGGTCCTCCACGAACCAGACCTCATCATCCTCGACGAACCCTTCTCAGGACTCGACCCCGTCAACATGCGCCTCCTCCGCGATCTCATCAACGACCAGCACACCGCGGGTCGAACGGTCATCTTCTCGACCCATGTCATGCAGCAGGCCGAGTCCATCTGCGATCACATCGTCATGATCCACGAAGGCAAAAAAGTCCTCGATGACACCCTCGGCGACATCCGCAACCGCTTCGACCCACGTGCAATCCATGTCGACACGATGGGGGGGGCAGACCAATCCGGAGCAATCTCCGCCGTCCAAGGCATCGCCAATGTCCGCATCCACGAAGGCATCCATGTGGTCACGCTCGATGATGGCATGGACAAACAACAAGCCATGCAAGGTATCCTCGGGTCCGTCCCAGTCTCCAAGATTGAGATCAAACGCCCGACACTCGAAGATGTCTTCATCGAAATCGTCACCGGCGGCAATGCCACCGGTGATCATGAACAAGTCCGTGCGCAGCTGCTCGCCGGGTCCAAAGAAACCCAGGAGGTGGCCTCATGAACTTCTCAAAGATCACCCGAGTCGCCGGCCGCGAGTTCGCATCCACCGCAATGACCAAGGGCTTCATCATCGGCGCATTGGTCGTTCCCGCCGTGATGGCCGCATTGATCCCGCTCATCGCAATCTTGTCAGCCTCGGCCCAGCCGCCAGCAGACAAGGGCACAATCTATGTACTCGACCGGTCCAGCGAGGTCTTCGAAGATCTCAGCGAACGCCTCTCGCAAGACTCCGTACGGGAACGATGGGAAGATCGTGCCAGGAGAGCCTCCGACTTTGCCAAGGGGATGATGGGCAATAGCGGTGGGGACCAGATCGAAAACGCGATGAGCTTCATCAAAACCCCGGAGTTCCGCATAATCCCAACCGCCCCAGATGTCGATCTCGAAGAACTCAAAGAAGAGATCCGGGACCAGATGTCATCAGGCGCAGAGCTCGATGACCCAATGCACAAGGTGCTGGCCGTAATCGAAGTCGATGCAGATGCCGCAGCAAAGGTCAACGACACCGAAGGCTACGGCTCATACCAAGCATTCTTCCGCCCCAAACTCAACGAAGAAACCGTCGGCGAGATCGAATCCGGCATCCGCTGGTCCATCAGAGAGCGCCGCTATGAAAACGCCGGCCTCGACCGCTCACAGATCGCCGAACTCGCATCAATCGAAGAACGCGAAAGCAAAGAAATCACAGAAGAAGGCGAACGCAAGGAATCGTCAGAGATCGCGACATTCTTAATCCCAGTCGCTTCGCTCGTCCTGCTCATCATCGCCACCATGACCGGTGGACAGTACCTTCTCACCACAACCATCGAAGAAAAATCAAATCGCGTCGTCGAGGTTCTCCTCAGCGCAACATCCCCAATGGAACTCATGACCGGAAAGATCGTCGGTCAGATGGGCGTAGGATTATCCCTGCTCGTCGTCTACAACTCCGTCGGGATCGCGGCTCTAATCGCCTTCAACCGCCTCGACATGATCTCCGGGCAAACAATCATCCTCTTCTTCGTCTTCTTCCTCCTTGCCTACTTCATGCTCGCCTCCATGATGGCCGCCATCGGCTCCGCCGTCAACGACATGCGAGAAGCCCAGTCCCTCATGACCCCAGTCATGCTCATGATGATGATCCCATATTTCTTCTTCATGCCAGTCGTCCGAGCACCAAACTCCATGCTCTCGACCGTCAGCAGTTTCATCCCCCCAATCTCCCCATTCATCATGATCATGCGTGTCTCCTCAACAGACCCGCCCCCAACATGGCAGATCGCCGCCGTCATCCTCGTCAACATGGTCGCCGTAGTCGCATTCCTCTGGTTCGCAGCCAAAGTCTTCCGAGTAGGCCTCCTCATGTACGGCAAACCCCCAAACCTCCGCACTCTCATCAAATGGATCCGAATGGCCTAACTCCCCAAAGTAAAGAACCTGCAAAGGAGCATCTCATGACGACAACAACCAAAGACATCCAAGACCTTTCCAACGCCGTCATGGAAGCTAAAAACAAACTCAGAGAGGCAATCAAAGATCTTCCCCCCGAACCCGTCGAAGACTGGGAACTCAATAACACTGACGGCTCAGCAACCAAACTCTCCCAGCTCTTCGGAGACAAATCAGAACTCCTCGTCGTCCACAACATGGGCAAGCACTGCAACTACTGCTCCCTCTGGGCCGACGGCTTCATCGGTCACGCCAACCACCTCCAAGAACGCTGCGCCTTCGTCCTCTGCTCCAACGACGATCCCGCAACCACCGCCGCCTTCGCCAAAGAACGAGGCTGGACCTACCCCTGCGTCTCAGGAAGCGACTCAGGATTCGCCGCCGCAATGGGCTACAAATCAGATGACGGAGCCCTCCCAGGCGTTTCCGCATTCCACAAAAACGACGATGGCTCAATCGTCCGAACCGGACACGCCCCCTTCGGCCCGGGAGACGACTTCTGCCCAGTCTGGCCATTCATGGACCTCATCAAAGACGGCTACGCCGACTGGCAACCACGCCACGGCGGCAATTCATGCTGCGGATCTTCCGGCTGCAGCTCCGGCTAAAAAGCCGAGTCCGGGTGCCACTACTCGCCGTCTTCGGCGCAGTAGTGTCTTATCAGCGAATCACGCTTTCAACTCGCATATCCTTCCCCCAATGAGCAAAGACGAAGCCCTCCTATCCAAACTCAACGAAATCTCGGCCCAGTACGACGCGCTGTCCCTACAACTCGAATCCCCCGAAATCCTCGCAGACCACAACCAGGTCCGCACCCTCTCCATCAAAAAAGCCGCCCTCTCCCCAGTCGTCGAGGGCTACCAGCACTACCAATCCCTACTCAACGAAGCCGCCGAACTCAAAGAAGCACTCGCTGGTGACGATCCGGAACTCGCCGAGATGGCCAAAGAAGAACTCCCCTCAGTCGAAGCCTCCGCAGCCAAACAACTCGAAGGCATCAAATCCACACTCGTCACCACCGACGACCTCGCCGTCGGCTCCGTCATCCTCGAAATCCGCGCAGGCACCGGAGGCGACGAAGCCGGGCTCTGGGCAAGGGATCTCCTAGAGGTCTACACCCGCTACGCTGCTACCCGAAACTGGACCGTTGACGAGATGTCCATGGACGCCGACGCATCCGTCGGAGGCATCCGCCACGCCGTCCTCAACTTCAAAGGCGAAGGCGTCTGGCAATGCCTCTCCTTCGAATCCGGAGTCCACTCGGTCAAGCGAGTCCCCGCAACAGAAACCCAAGGCCGCGTCCACACCTCCACCTGCACCGTCGCCGTCCTCCCAGAACCCGAAGCCGTCGAGATCAACATCGACTGGGCCAACGATGTCGACGAGCACATCACCACCGCCCAAGGCCCAGGCGGCCAGAATGTCAACAAAGTCGCCACCGCCGTCCAGATGCGCCACAAACCCACCGGCGTCGAAGTCCGGATGCAAGAATCCAAAAGCCAGGCCCAAAACCGCGACAAAGCCAAGCGGCTCTTAACCGCTCGCGTCTATGAAATCGAACAATCCAAAATCAACGCCGAGCGCGACGAATCAAGACGATCCCAGATCGGCACCGGCCAGCGATCCGAAAAAATCCGAGTCTACCGCTACCAAGACAACATCGTCGCCGACCAACGTCTCAGCGAAAAGTTCAACAAAGGCCTCATCATGGACAACGCAGAGCTCGACCCCATCTTCGACGCCCTCATCGAACAACAAACCGCCCAACGACTCGCGGCCCTCTAACCCTACTGCTGTAGGACATAGTAATACCGATCGGCACCAAGTTTCTGGAAATGCCCGCTCGCCAGATCCCCATTATCGAACCGCTCATCAACAAGAATCATCACCGCATCACCCGGATTGATTGCCCCATTAAAGTGCACCCCAACCCCAGCCGTGATGCCCGAATCCATAAACTCAGTATCCCAAACCCCGCCCATAGGCGTCCCCGCGATCCACTCATCGGGATCAATATAAGTTTCCATCCCTGCCGGCACAACACCAGAACTCCCATCAACCGGATACCGCCCCTCACGCGCGTTGTAGTATTCAGAGGTATCCGCATAGGTCTTGATGCTGGCAATAAACGCACCGATCTGCGCGTCCTGTGTCGCGCCGGTGAGCCGCGGCACCACAATGGCCGCAAGAATCCCAAGAATAACAACCACGATCAGGATTTCAACGAGCGTAAACGCTCGGTCAGCATTAGAGAGTGTGCGGGCTTGCATAGATAAACATTGCAAAACAACCCGCCCCATGCAACCCGCTTTGAAACATCTTGCGTTATCAGGACCTTTGATGCCCGCTTATAGCTCTGGAGCAAACCCACGCCGCATCGTGTTCTCACAACACGCCCGCGGATCCACAAACCGCCAAACAACTCGCGGCGTTATAAATCTACCTTAGTGTTTTCAGCCGCGCCCAATCGCCTTGGGAATCCTTGTAGTGCCAAAAATGCCAGCCGTTTACAACGCGATTACAAACATGTGCAGCAGCACCTGTTGGTGACCGAAATGATGAATCGTCATATCGGATTTCGCCGCTTTTGAGTACTCTCGCAGTGTACTCGTACCCTTTATACCACCCTTTGAGTGTGGTGGCTCTCGGGAAAAAACCTTGAAGTGCGTGGTTTGTTTTAGAGTTTGATTTAATTATTGTTTGTTTCCGTTTTGTGGAGCCGAGAAGCGTAGCCAACTGCTTTGATTGTTCGTACTTAATTTCAGTTGCAATTGCGCGTTTGAGATTGACAGAGTTCTTGAGCCGACCAGTTTGCTTGTTTCCTGTTGGCTTAACCACCCGATGTAAGAGTGCTTCAAGTTCACGGATATGTTTATCATTTCGGGTGAGATACATGCTGAATGTGTCCCATTTGCCTTGGTGCCGATCTTTCCGATGTTGATTGAGCCGTTGGTTCAGATTTGAAGCTAAGCCAACATAGTAAAGTTTATTCTTGGAGTACAACACATAGATTCCACTTTGACTTCTTGCGTAAGAATCGATGATGGTTCGATAGCTTGAATCTTCAAATAGATCACCGCTAACTCTTTCAAGATGTTGTAGTACCAAGTGCCGAGCCATAAGTCTCCTTTGAGATTAGACTCATATAGTATACAATAAACTTACAACTCCGGCGCAAACCCACGCCGCATCGTGTTCTCGCAGCACGCCCGCGGATCAACAAACTGCATCAGATAATCAGGCCCCCCAGCCTTGGACCCAACACCAGACATCCCAAACCCACCAAACGGCTGCCGCCCAACAAGGGCCCCGGTGCAACCACGGTTGATATAGAGATTGCCCACGCGGAACTCCCGCTTAGCCCGATCAATATGCGTCGGCTTGCGTGTAAAGATCCCCCCCGTCAGCTTGTACGCATGCCCATTGGCCATCCGCATCGCCTCATCAAAGTCCTTCGCATGAATCACCGCAAGCACAGGACCAAAGATCTCCTGCGTATAAATCGTACTGGTCTCCGAAACACCTGTAAAGATATGCGGCGCGATCAGATCATCAATATCAGTCTCAGGAAAGTCCTTCGCCCCAACCAGTTCGGTCAGCCCCTCAGACCGAGCCGATTCAATAAACCGCTCGATATTCCCAGACGCTTCCCCATCAATCACAGGCGAAACATCCGAGTTCGGATCAGTCGCCGCCCCAAGCACAAGCGTCTTGGTCGATTCGCCGAGCCGTTCCAAAAACAGCTTCATCCGCTGCCCGTTCGGTCCCTCAGGATCAATCACGATACACCGCGAGCACGCCGAGCATTTCTGCCCCTGGAACCCAAACGCCGAGTACCGTATCCCCAGCACCGCCTCATCAAGATCAGCCGATGCATCAACGATCACCGCGTTCTTCCCGCCCATCTCGCACACCACCCGCTTCACATGCGACTGCTCCTCAGGAGTCACACCCGCGGCCTCAATAATGTTCAAGCCCACAGCCTTCGACCCCGTAAACGCAATCACATTCACCCGAGGATCACGCACAAGCGCAGCACCAGTCGTCTCCCCCGGAGCCGGACAGAAGTGCAGCACGCCGCTGGGCGCACCAACCTGCCTGAGCGCATCACTGATCATGTCAAACATCGCCTTCCCAATCCCAGGAGTCTGCTCCGCAGGCTTCACAACAACCGTGTTCCCCGTAACCAACGCCGCCACAGTCATCCCGCAACAAATCGCCAGCGGGAAGTTCCAAGGCGAAATGACAACCGCCACCCCCTTAGGCTGATACCAAAGCTCATCAAGCTCCCCAATAAACTTCCCAAGCCGAGCCGGCTCAGTAAGCGAAGGCGCCATCCGAGCGTAATACTCGCAAAAATCAATCGCCTCACACACATCCGCATCGGCTTCACGCCATGCTTTGCGTGCCTCTTTGCACATGATCCCCGAAAGCTCATCCCGTCGATCACGCATCATCTGCGCGGTCAAAGTAAGCACCTTCGACCGCAAATACGGATCAAAATCACGCCATGCCGGGAACGCGGCATGCGCTTCATCAAGCATCGCCACACCCTGCTCAACCGTCCGGTCATTGGCAACACTCGGCACCGAAGCACCAGAAACCGCCCGCTCAAACGCATCACGCTGATCATTTTCAGCGAAGTCCCGCAAAGGCTCGGTATAAAACGGCTCCCCATTCCCAACCTTCGGATCACTCGCTGATAACCGATGACGCTGGGCAGCAATATCCACCAAATCCTGTTTCAACTCAGCCGGAGCCAGCGAAGCCGGATCAGCGAGCAGCGTCGCCGTATTCGCATTATCAAGGAACCCCGCCTTGAGCCAGGATTCATTACTGGTGTTCTCAAGAAGCCGCCGCACAAGATACGCCATCCCAGGAATCATCTCCCCGACCGGCACATACTCGCGAACCCGCAGCCCCATCTCCGCCGCCGCATGCTTGAGCTGATCAGCCATCCCATGGAGCATCTGCAGCTCCATCGCCTCACGCGGCAGACCCCGCTTATCCAGCCCCGCAAGCGCCGCCCCGATCGACCGCACATTGTGCGACCCCAGCGCCAGCTTCACCCCGCCCTGCCCAGGTTCCTTCGGGCAATGGTCAAGGAACACCTCAACCATGTCCTCAAAGCACTGATCCGTCTGCCATTTCTCATGCCACACCGGACAAGGCCACCCCTCCTGCTCAGCATGAATCGTTTCAAAGTCCCAGTACGCCCCCTTCACCAGCCGCACGGTCACAACCCGCCCCGTACGCACGGCCCATTCACTAATCCGTTTCGCATCCTCGACACCAGACTTGAGATACGCCTGCATCGCAAGCCCAGCCTCAAACTCGTGCGTATCGCACGCATGCATAAAGGTATCAAGCGTCAAATCCTTGAGCTCAAACTGCTCCATATCAAAGTTAATCAGCACCCCGTTCCGCTTCGCGGCCTCAAAGATCGGCGTCGCCCGCTTCATAAAATCCGCCGTGGAACTCTCCGGCGCAATCGGATTAAACAACGCGCAAAGCGATGTCACCTTAATCGAAACATTCACCCGAGGCACAATCCCCACATGGTCCTTCTCCAGCCGATCACTCGCAGGCCACCCCGAAGCCGTCCCCACAAGATTCTCAACCAAATCTAAATACTTCGCCTGATACGCATCCGCCTCAGCACTCGACACACACGCCTCGCCAAGCAGATCAACACTAAACGAAATCCCCTGCTTCCAAAGTTTCGAAAGCATCGGCAACGCATCAGCCGCGTTCGTTCCAGCAATAAAATTCTTCGCCATCCCCGTGATCTGACCAGAAATAGTCTTCGCCGCCAAGCTCTTAGCAACCCCGCCCGCCTTAATCGCAAGGTCCATCCCCGGGGGTGCCTTGACGCCGGGCTGCGTCATGTAGTCCACCAAATGGTCATGCACCATGTCAGGAGTCGTCAACGCCGGGAACGCATCAACAAACCGGAACATCTGAACCTTGAAGTTATGATCCTTCATCGACCAGTCCATGATCTTGTCCTGGTAAAACTGTTTCGAGAGCATCCCAGATTTATGCGTGCGCGCGATATCGAGCATCTCTGAGCCCAGCTCCAAGATCCGAAGTTCGCGTTCAGGGTTCGACGAAGAAGCTACAGGAGGGCGGACGCTTGGCGCAGGCGCGGTCTGAACCGCAGTCGTTGATTGAACTGAATGAGTCGATGCCTTTGCCTTGCTTCCGAGCTTGCTTCCGAACCATGCCATACGGGTACTCCTTCGTACAGTTTCCTGATCCACACCAACGGGGCCAGGGTCCAGATTCTAGATCATCCGACCCGGGGTTGATACACTTGCCCATGCCAGATTCGCACGCTCCCATCACCGCCCTAACCGTGGGCAACTACGACAGCGTCCATCTCGGGCACCAGATGCTCATCGAGCGGGCCAGAGAGCGGGTAGGGGCATCAGGAAGGGTGGTCGTACTGAGCTTCCATCCCCATCCGATGACCATCCTCAACCCAGACCAAGCCCCCTCCCAGATCGACCCCTTCCATGTCCGCAAAGCCCGCCTAATCGCCGCCGGGGCCGACGAGGTCGTCGAACTGATCCCCACCCCCGAACTGCTCGCCAAAGACCCCGATTCATTCATCGACGAGGTCATCGAACACCACGCTCCAGACCTCATCATCGAGGGCCACGACTTCCACTTCGGAAAGCGACGCGCCGGCACCCCCGACCTCCTCGCCAAACTCTGCGAAGACCGAGGCATCAAAACCGAAATCCTCGGCCCAGTCAAAGTCACCCTCACCGATCAATCAATCGTCACCGCCTCCTCATCGCTCGTCCGCTGGCTGCTCGACAACAGCCGAGTCCGAGACGCCGCCTTCGTCCTAGGCAGATCACACGAACTCGTCGGCACCGTAGAACAAGGTGAACAACTCGGCCGCACAATCAACATCCCAACAATAAACCTCAATACCGAATCCCTCCTCCCCGCAGACGGCGTCTACTCCGGTTATGCACGATTCGAGGATCAGCAAGTACTCGCAGCAATCAATGTCGGCACCCGCCCAACAGTCCAAGGCCTCACCCGCAGAGCCGAGGCACACCTCATCAACACCGACGGCTCCCCCTGGACCCCGGACCCATCAATGCCCGCCTACGGCTGGGACTGCAAACTCGAACTCGTCGGCTGGGTCCGCGATCAGGTCAAGTTCGATTCGATCAACACTCTAAAAGAACAAATCCGCCGGGATTGCCAGCGGATATGCGAAACTCTTGTATGTGAATGCTGATCTAGAAAACGGTTTAGAAAGCAAAGAGCATATCAAAGAACTCGGTGATGATGCCCTTTTGAGCGGCGTCCTTCAGATCACCCTCATTCACCGACGCCAGCGTGAGGTTCGCAAGCTGGCTTGACAAGATCGTGTTCTGAGAAGTGATATCTTCAGTCCGCGCGAGCCCGGCAATAATCAAAGTTTGGATCTCATCGTCCTTGGCGATCCGCTTGTAGGCTTCCAGCACAAGCGTACCGTTCGGTTTAACTTCCAGTACTGTGGCAGTAATTCGCGCACTGAACTTGTCTTTGCGTTCGTAATCGCCCTCGCCAGTAAACTCACGCTTGGCGCTCGCGTCAAAGAGTGTCCGATTGCTGAATCTAGGATTTGTATTGAGCTGCAGCTCAAACAACTTGAGCAAATCAATCATCGCATTGAGTTCAACACTGCTCTTGCTCTCTTTCTCGGTTTCCAGCGATTGTGAGCTGGTCTGCGAGGAGACCTCATCAATGATAATCGTGATGATATCGTGCTTCTGGTAAGTCCGAATCTCTGGTTCAGGGATGTAGGTCAACGACACATCCTCAAGCAAGATCACCGGAGCCGATGATTGGTTCGGACCCGCAGCGTACTCCTCGCCCTGAGTCAAGTACAAACTCTGTGCCCCGGCAGTCGCAACCATTAAGCTACACACCACAAGCAATGCCGTTCTTTGCAAACCCATCATGACAAACCTCCATCTCGAATGATCACGGCTTTCCCTTTGCCCGTTGCCTGAGCGCGGAACACATTCTCGCCGTTCATAGATTCAATTTCAACGATCTCACGAAGCCGAGCATTCGCCTTGGCCCGCCCGCGGACAGTGACAATCACCGACCCGGAAATCGATTTGGCAGTGACAATGTCCCCACGCCGAATAACAAGCGGCAGCTCGATATGCTGATCCTGGATCAACTGCCCGGCATTGATCGTTCTCGACAAGGCCATCCCCAACGCGTCCTCGCTGCTGGCGCTCTGGTCTTCCGGAGAAACCCACCGGCGTTCGGTCATGATATGAGAAGCATCAAGCACCTTCCCGCGGTTAACCCGCTGCCGGGCAATAAGCACCGGCCGGAATATCTCAACATCAAACACCAACGCCTGCTCAGCAGCAACCTCAAGATTCTCCAGCACAATCACACGGATCGCCGTCCGCCCCCGCTTAGAGATCTCTCTGATCTCAACAAGCCGAGAATCTGTAGGGGTCGAAAGAAACTCGTTGTCATTGCTCCGGAATGACATCCTGAGCAAATCATCCCCGATCTGATACCGATCCCGAACCCAACGCTCCACATGCGACCGCACAACCGGTCCCGCCTGCTGAACTTCAATGTCATTGGCTGGTTCGGCGGAAAGCTTAGCCGCAACCGTACGCTTTGAATCCATCTTCCGAACCGACACGCCGGCCCCTTCGATCACGACAGATCCTGAATGAACAGCAGAATCGTTCTCAAGAAGATCACGAAGATCGCTGGCAGTAAAACTCTGCCAATGCCCGGCTTCTCCCTTAAACAACTCTTCAATAACCAACCCAGTCAGCAGTTTGGATTGATCCCCCTCGATCCGCCCAACCTGCGCCAATGTGATCGGGGCATCGGTAGACACCCGCACTGTTGACCGTAGCGTGATCGTCGTCACCCCGCCAGATGCTGCAACAGCAGTCGCCATCAACATCGCGAAGATGAGCAGTAAGCGAGCAGATTGGAGTTGGTGAATGATCATGGGTTGGCCAAATTGCCGGGTCTCAAGGAGGTGAGTACTTCGCGTAATCTTCACTTTGGGGGGTTATCGACGGAGCTGTGCGATCGAACGCAGCGTCTCATCGGCGGCCTGGATCGACTGAGAGTTCATCTCAAACGCACGCTGTGTTCGGATCAGTTCAATCAGCTCAATCGCTGGATCAACGTTCGACCCTTCAAGCATGTTGCCTTGGATGGGCCCAAAGTTTTCGGATCCCGGGTTTCCGGTAATCGGAGATCCTGACGCAGCCGACTCAACCCAGAGATTGCTCCCAACCTGCGAGAGCCCAGCAGGATTCGCAAAGATAGCCAGCTCAATCTGCCCCGCAGACTGAGGGTCGGCCTGCCCAGGGATGTTCTCCCAGATCTGCCCATCAGGACCCACCGCAAAGTCCTCGGCATCCGCCGAGATCGTGATCGTGGGCTGAAGCCGGCGCCCGTCAGAGTTGGCCAGCACGATCTCATTGTCCGCGTTGAGCACAAAGTTACCCGCCCGTGTATAGGCGACCCCGCCATCGCCAAGATCGGATTCGACCTGCACCTGGAAGAACCCGCGCCCTTCGATGAGCATGTCCAGCGGCCCATTGCCCGGGATCGGTGCGCCCTGCGTGAAGTCCTGCTGCGTGCCTGAGGTGCGTACCCCGAGCCCGACATACAGGCCCGTCGGACGCTGGTCCCCGTTGGCGTTCTCAACTCCCGGCTGGCCCCGCTCGATGTAGAGCAGGTCCTCAAAGTTGACACGCGAAGACTTGAACCCTTCGGTGTTGACATTGGCCAGGTTATTTGCGGTGACATCGAGCCTTGTGTTGAGTGCTCGAAGTCCTGAAGCGCCGGATTGCATCGCGAGGATTGCCATGACTGTGATCTCCTGAATCTATCTGATCCGCTCGCTTAGGCGATGCGTCCGAATGTGTTGATTGTTTTGTCCATCATGCGGTTCTGCATGTCGATCATCCCGATGTTGCCCTGCGCCGATCTTGAGGCGGATTGGATCTGCATCAGGGCGTCAATCTCGTTGACGCCTGAGGCTTCGGTCGCGAACTGCTTGAATACGCCGTGCCCGTCTTGGATGTTGAGTGGGGTGCCGAACTTGGAGACGAAGAGGCCTTCGCCGTGCTTGGTGAGGATGCTGCGGTCGGCGACATCGCCTAGACCGAGCTGTCCTACGGCGAAATCGCCTTGGGTGATGAGTCCGTCGCCGTGGATGGTGACTAGGCCGTTGGCGGAGTCGATGTTGATCTGGTTGTTGCTTGGGTCGAGGACGGGGCGGCCTGTGGTGGATTGGACCAGGGTGCCTGCGGCGTTGAGGCCGAAGCGGCCGTCGCGGCTGAGGGCTTGGCCGCCGTCGTGTTCGATGATGAAGAATCCGGAGCCTTCGATGGCGACATCCATGTCGGAGGAGGAGATTTCGAGTGCTCCCTGCGCAAAGTTGATCTTATTGTGCGCACTTAATACACCTGCGCCCAGGCGTTCGAGCATGGCGTTGGAGTCCATGTTGTTCAGGCCGTCTTCTTGGCGGACTGATGGGCGGAACTGGGTCCCGGCTATGATGGGCTTAAAGCCTGCGGTACCAAGGTTTGCGAGGTTTCCGGTCAGTGCGTCTTGCTGGTGGATCGAGGAGAGTGCTCCCGATGCTGAGATCTGAATCCCGTAGTTCATGTTTAGGCCTCTGTCGGTGCATCCGTGTTCCTCCATGAACACCAGATGCCCGCAGGGGGGTTATCACAAACGGCGTGCCAGACTTAAGGCTGGGGCGCGAGATCGATTGGATCAGTGATTTGAAGTAGGTTCTGATCGTTTGGAGCCGCACTCTGGGCAGGCGGTTTCTGTGATTGGGATGTCCATGAGGATGTAGCCGCATTTGGGGCAGATGTCGTGGCCCCGGTTTCGGAGCTCTTGGTAGAGGTAGGGGCGGAAGCGGATGTGGAAGACGAGGTAGTGGGAGCCGAGGATGAAGATGATGAAGGAGAGGATCCAGAGGAGGGTGGGGTAGGGGGCTTTGATTGAGCCGGTCTGTTGGATGAAGACTTGGCCGATTGCAATGGATGCTGCCCACACGCTGATGGCGAGGGCGTAGAGGAGGATGTTGCGTTTGTTGCTGAGCCATGCGCTGGAGGCGGCGCCGAGGATCAGGTTCTGGTCTTTTTTGGAGATCCCGAGTTGGGGGTCCGACAGGATGGC
>Ga0209344_10000614_pt1 | contig 57851 bp, 55 predicted proteins | sample Cruoilmetagenom6_FD_187293 | JGI IMG/M metagenome (GOLD analysis project Ga0209344, IMG submission 187293) | Oil polluted marine microbial communities from Coal Oil Point, Santa Barbara, California, USA - Santa Barbara Oil Seep Sample 6 (SPAdes)... | ecosystem: Environmental > Aquatic > Marine... | reverse complement strand
GAGGCGCTCAAGCCGGGTGCTCATATTGTTGACGCTGGCACCGATATCGTCGAGCCGCTCGGGCCGCCGGTGCGGAATGTCGTCATGACGGCCGCGAATCTGTTCGATGGCGGCGGCGACATCTTCATTGTCCTTGTCGCTGAAACGTTCCAGCGCCTTGGTGACAGATTGCAGGGCCGCGCGCTGCCGGTTCTGGCTCTCGGGACGATCCCAGCCAGCCGTGTCGCGGCCATCGGCGCTTGCGCCGCCCTTGTGAGACACGCGGGTTTCCACCTGATTGAGCAGATCGACGAGGTCGGCGCGCAAAGCTTGCCAATCCCCCGGATTGTTCCGTCCTTGGGTCTCTTGCCAGTCATCGGTGGGTTGGGCGCGGGCCATATATTCGTCCGGAACTCAAAATGCGACGCAAACAACCGCGCGCATGTGCGGGTACTTAGGTGACACCAACTTGCGAAAACAAGGTAAAGAACCCGTTAAGCTGCTTGCAAATTGAGACAGATGCGCATGTCCCAGCTCACCAAAATAATAGGTATAAATACGCGGCTGCGGGGATTGGCTGGCCCTTGTCCACATGAAAATCAGGGGTGAAGCGGGCTTTGCGGCCAGAAAAGGTCAAAAAAACCGCCCGATGCATTGCAATTGCGCTAATATAACTTCCAGTTTGACCCGGATGATCATGCCGTTCTTGTGGCAAGGATGATCGTGGTTGGGTCAAAAATCGGGAAGGGGTCTGAAATGCTTAAGGAATTCAAGGAATTTGCTCTCAAGGGCAATATGATAGATTTGGCCGTCGGCATTATTATTGGTGTCGCTTTCGGGGCCATCGTGTCGTCCCTGGTCGATGATGTGTTCATGCCCGTTATCGGCCTGATTATCGGCGGCGTCGATTTTTCCGCCCTGATGCTGGGACCGATGAGCATTGGCCTGTTCATCAATGCCGTGGTCAAGTTCATCATCATCGCTTTCGTCCTGTTCCTTGTCGTTAAAGGCGTGAACAGCATGAAGAAAAAGGAAGAAGCCGCACCCGCTGCGCCTTCCCGCGAGGAAGTTCTGCTCGCCGAAATCCGCGACCTGCTCAAAGCCAGATAGTCCCGTCGGAACCTGGCATTTATTTGAACGCCGCCCTTTGCCGGGGCGGCGTTTTTGTTTTTGCGCCCAAGAGAAAAAAAGCTCGTTGACTTGCCATTAATAGGTAAATAAACCTAACACCTAGGTAGTCAGGCTTACGTATCTCCCTGCTCGGCATCCCTGAATACCTATCGCAAACTGCGCTCGTGATTTACCGGATAGGGTTTTGAAGGTGATCGCGTATTGACGCCTGGTTTTCGGCTTATGACGGAAAAGCATTTCCGGACAAGTCAGAAGACCCAGCTCGGAGGGGCATTATGAGCGACCAAGTTTATTATCATACATTTTTAAACCGGGACCGGTTGGTCCATATTATTGATCCGGATCCAGCCACCTGTGAAGCCTTGAGTGTGCTATTTCGGCTGGAGGGATACCAGACCGCGTTTTCCCTCAACAGCGAAGGATTTTTTTCCTCATTGGGGCGGGCGCAGCCGCATGTGGTGGTGTTGAACATCTATGTCGATGACGGCGCGGGGTTGCGTACGCTGGACAAGATCAAGGAGATGCGTATCGGCATACCGGTATTTGTCGTGTCGGATCATAATGATGTCGGGGCGGCGGTCAGTGCCATGAAGGCGGGGGCCACCGATGTGGTAACCAAGCCGATCGATACCGAACGCTTCCTCTGTGCGGTGCGCGATGCCTTGCGCCGGGAGGTCCATCTGGGCGCGGTCAAGGATGGCCGCCGGCCCATCGATATTCGCGGTTTCGGTCAGCTGACCCCGCGTGAGCGTGAAGTGCTGCAATTGATCAGCAATGGTCAATCCAACAAGGAAGCCGGCCGGGAACTGGGCATCAGCCCGCGCACCGTCGAAGTGCACCGGGCCCGGGTGATGGAAAAACTCGGCGCGCGCAACACCGCCGACCTGATGCGGATCGTGCTGACCAGCTAGGCTTGAACGGCCGGATGAACCCTTGCCCGCGGCGGGTTAGCCGCCAATCGTGGGCAGGGTCAGATCGCCGGAATTGAGTTTTTTCGCGGTCAGCTGCGACATGTCGATATCGCGCGGCATATCCAGCGTGGTCCATACGCTCAGCAAGGCATCGCTGAGTTCATCGATCATTTCATCGGTATGGAACGGCGTCGGCGTGATGCGCAGCCGCTCCGTGCCCTTCGGAACGGTCGGATAATTGATCGGTTGGATATAGATATTGTGCTTTTCAAGCAGCATGTCGCTGGCCGCCTTGCATAAGCGCGCATCGCCCACGATCAGGGGCACGATATGGGTTTCGGTATGCATGACCGGCAGGCCGGCCGCCGAGAGCACATCCTTGGTCCGCTGCGCCTGACGGCGGTGCATGTCGCGTTCAACCTGCGAGGTCTTCAAATGCTCGATCGAGGTGCGGGCCGCCGCGCAGAGTGCCGGGGGCAGGGCGGTGGTGAAAATGAATTCGGGCGCATAGGAACGCACGGCATCAACGATGGATTTATTGGCCGCAATATAGCCGCCCATAACCCCGAAGCCCTTGGCCAGCGTGCCCTCGATAATGTCCATCCGGTCCATCAGATTGTCGCGGTCGCAAATGCCGCCACCGCGCGGGCCGTAAAGCCCCACCGCATGCACTTCATCAATATAGGTCAGGGCACCGAATTCCTCGGCCAGATCGGCAATCGCCTCGATCGGGGCAATATCGCCATCCATCGAATAAACCGATTCAAAGCAGATCAGTTTCGGACGATGCCGGGGAATGGCCGACAATAATTCGCGTAAGTGCGCGACATCATTATGGCGGAAAATCTGCTTTTGCATGCCCGACAGCCGGACGCCGGCAATCATCGAGGCATGGTTGAGCTGGTCGGAGAGAATGACGCAATCAGGCAGCAGCCGCGCAATGGTGGAAATGGCCGCTTCATTGGAAACAAAGCCCGAAGTAAAAACCAGTGCCGCTTCCTTGCGGTGCAGATCGGACAGCGAGCGTTCAAGCTCGACCAGCGGGCGGTTGGTGCCCGAAATATTGCGCGTGCCACCAGCACCGGCGCCCAGCCGGCCCGCAGTTTCCTGCATGGCGGCGACGACTTTTTTGCTCTGCCCCATGCCCAGATAATCATTGGAGCACCAGATATTGATTTCGCGCTCATTATCGGCGCTATCGCGGAATATCGCGCGCGGAAAACTGCCCGCAATGCGCTCCAGATCGGCAAAAACGCGGTAACGTTTTTCCTGCCGCAAGGCGTCGACCGCCTCTTCGAAAATTCCGCGGTAATCCATAGTCCGTGTATCCTTGATCCGGCACCAATTCATGCCTTTCAACACGATCAGCGCAATAGCGGCACTGACATAGATCAAACAATCGGGCAGATTTTGCCCCGCGCATTCGACCTGAGTCGGTGGCGACTGTAGTGTCACTAAGCCCTTGCTGCCAGTGCACTAAGGTCGCAGTCTCTGGAATGGTTCTAACCGTTGAGAGCCGCGCACGCCATCCGTTTTTCGTAATAATAGCGCGACATATTATGCATTTCTGATCACACATCTGTCACAACGCGACAGGTCGTTTGCGGGTTCCCTTCGGCCCAAGTCCCGGCAATGGCGGGTTTTTACCCCATGCTGGCCCATTGGTATTAAGCCCCGAATTGGTATTGAATGGCCCGGTGATTTGGGGAGAGGGGATTCGGGTGGAACAGCAGGTGGATCTCTTGTGGAGCTGGGTCGTCAGGTGGCCAGATTTGCTCACCGGTTTGCTGTTGTCCCTCGGCCTGCCGCTTGATTCGCTGCATGTCAGCTGGACCGTAATCCAGATGGCCCTTCTGGTGTTGGCCTTCTCACTGGCGCTGGTCGCGGGGCGCCTAACCACCCCGCCGCTTGAAGAGCGCATCCGTGCCGTCAAGCTCGGCCCCAAACTGTTGCGCACCGCCGCCGTCATCCTGCGCCGCCTGACGGTGCTTTATTTCGCGCTCTTCCTGTGGTTTGCCGTTTTGGCCATGCGCGCCGCCACCTGGGGCAGCCGCTCCTATTTCCTCACCCTGATGGCAACGCTTGTCACCGCCTGGGTGACGATTTCAATTTCCTCCCGCGTCATTCAAAACCGCACCCTGGCCCGGCTGGTTGAGGTCGGCGGCTGGGTCCTTGTCACCCTCAGCCTGCTCGGCATTCTGCCCGAGGCGATGACCCTGCTCGATTCGATCGCCATCGACCTCAACGAGTTTCATCTCTCCCTGCTCACCCTCATTCAGGGCATTGTGGTGCTGTCGCTGTTGATCTGGGCGGCCTCGGTGCTTTCCCGTCTCGTCGACCGGCAATTGGGCGCGATGGAGGATTTTACCCCCACCATCAAGGTCTTGATCGGCAAGATCGCCCGCTTCGGCCTGATCATCGTCGCCGTCATGATCGGGCTTTACGCCATTGGTATTGATTTCACCGCCCTGACGCTGATTTCCGGTGCCGTCGGCGTCGGCCTTGGCTTCGGCTTGCAAAAAGTGGTGTCCAACCTTGTCTCCGGCATCATCCTGCTGCTCGATAAATCCATCAAGCCCGGCGATGTCATCACCGTTGGCGAAACCTTCGGCTGGATCACCTCGCTCAATGCCCGCTATGTCTCGGTCTCCATGCGCGATGGCCGCGAAATCCTCATCCCCAATGAGGATCTGATTACCCAGCAGGTGCAGAACTGGTCCTTCAACGATCCTTATGTCCGCATCGAAATCAAGTTCGGCGTCAGCTATGACAGCGATCCGCGCCTTGTGCGCCGCATCGCCTCCGAAGCGGCGGCGGCCCATCCCCGCGTCGTCACCAAGACCGGCGATTATCAGGTCGCCTGCCATGTGACCGCCTTTGGCGATTCCTCGATTGATTTCGTGCTGCGCTTTTTCATCGCCGACCCCACCCAGGGCATCACCAATGTGCGCGGCGATGTATTCCTGGCGCTATGGGACACGTTCAAGGAACACGATATTTCCATTCCCTATCCCCATCGCGAAATCATCATGCAGCCGGAAAAGCCCAAGCCGCAAAAGCCGGTTGCCGGCAAATTATAGGCTTCAGCCGCTTGCCCGTCCGGCCCGCCAGACGCTAGCATTCAGCCGATCAGTTTCGGGGAGAGAAACGATGACCAAAAACCAGTACGCGCGCTATCCCAGCCTTGCCGGCATGCCCGTGGTCATCTCGGGCGGCGCCTCGGGCATTGGGGCCGATCTGGTGCGCCATTTCGCCGGGCAGGGGGCAAAGGTCGGCTTTGTCGATATCGCCGACAAGCCGGGCGAGGCGCTGGCCGATGAATTGAACGGCGCTGGCGCAACCGTCAAATTCACCCATTGCGATATCACCGATATCCCCGCCTATCAGCGCGCCATTGCTGGTTTTGCCAAAACCCATGGCGATACGCTGGCGCTGGTCAATAATGCCGCCCATGATGAGCGGCACGCGCTAAAAGACATGACCGAGGCCTATTGGGACCAGCGCATTGCCGTCAATCTCAAGCATGCCGTCTTTGCCATTCAGGCGGTCGCTCCGGGCATGATTGCCGCCGGCAAGGGCTCGATCATCAATTTCGGCTCGATCAGCTGGATGATCCTTTCGGGCAATATGCCCGGCTATACCGCCTCAAAAGCGGCCATGCATGGCCTGTCGCGCTCGCTGGCACGCGATCTCGGCCCCCATGGCATCCGCCTTAATACGCTGGTGCCCGGCTTTGTCATGACCGAACGGCAATTGACCCACTGGATCGGCGATAAGGAGAACCGGCTGATCGATGAAACCCAGGCGCTCAAAGGAAGGGTATTGCCCGAGGACGTGGCGCGCATGGCCCTGTTTCTCGCGGCCGATGACAGCCGCATGATTTCTGCGCAGGATTTTATCGTCGATGGCGGCTGGGCCCACGGCTGACCGGTGGTTTTTGCGGATCGATATTTCACAATCCGCGCCAGAGTGATAGGTTCGCCCAAGGCCACTCAAACACGATCCTGCCGCAATCTCGGCCTATGCCGCGCAGGAGAGCTAAAAGGGGATTAATTTCCATGAAATATCAGGTTTTGGCCGCAGGTTTTGCGGTTCTGGCGCTCAGCGCCTGTACGACGACTGACCCGTATACCGGGGAGAGCCGGCTTTCCAACACAGCGGGCGGCGCGCTGATCGGTGGCGGCGGCGGTGCTATTGCGGGTGCCCTTATCGGTGGTGCGACTGGCGGCGATGCCCGTGTCGGTGCCCTGATCGGTGCCGGTGTTGGCGCGCTCGCGGGCGGCGCCATTGGCAACTACATGGACCAGCAGGAAGCTGAATTGCGCGCCCAGCTGCAAGGCACCGGCGTGTCGGTAACCCGCGTTGGCGACAATATTATCCTCAACATGCCCTCCAACATCACCTTTGATGTGGACCAGTCAGCCGTGCGGCCCGAATTCCGCTCGACCCTGACCTCGGTGGCGCTGGTGCTGCAAAAGTTCAACAAGACCATTGTGGACGTTTACGGCCATACCGATTCGACCGGCTCGGAAGCGCATAACTTCGAATTGTCGCGCGCCCGTGCCCTGTCCGTTTCCAATGTCATTTCGGCCAATGGCGTCGATCCGCGCCGCTTCTATATCGATGGCCGTGGCGAGAGCCAGCCGATCGCCTCGAACGAGACCGAAAGCGGCCGGGCCCAGAACCGTCGCGTCGAAATCCAGATCACCCCGCTCCGCGGCTGATTTGAACGCAATCATACTGAAAAAGGCACGGTTTCGACCGCGCCTTTTTCATATTCCGGTGGTGTTTGCTGGCGAGGGGGCTACGAAGCGCCGGTTGTCGGCGCCACGCTGCCGCCGCTCATCAATTGCAGGATGATCAGCGCCAAAATAAGAATGCCCATCACCACAATCCCGATCCGCCACCAATTGGTCGGTCCGGTCGCCCCAATGGTCGGTTCACCAAAATGGGCCTGGGTTACGGTTTTGTCCTCGGGCACGTCCAGCCGCGCGCCGGTTTCATCAACCACACTATTTGTGGGGATGTTATCTGCGGGCGCTGCGGGTATCACATGCGGGGCTGCGTCCTCCACAAGATGAGGGGAACGCGGGGTTGTTTTATTGGCTTCAGGCATTGCTCTGTCTCCCGATTGAAATGTCGACATCGGTAATGGCATCGTCTTGCGCATGCTTTTTGACCTCGGCAATCGCCTGATCAATCTCTTCAGGCGAAAAGCCCAGACCATCGGGGTTCGGGGCCGTGCCGGTCACCTTCGCGTTGAGGTTCTTCAGCAGCGCGATCTTTTCCTGATGGGTCAGCAGCGTGCTATTGGCGATTTGCTGCGGCGTATAACTGCCGCCGCCGGCAATATTGTCGATCCGTGGGTCAACCATGATGAAACTCCTTCCGTCAGCCCGATCTGCCCATTGGCAGAACAAACGAACTGAAAGAACAACGCGCCAAAGGGGCGAAACGTTCCGGAACGAGCAAGGATTTCGGGGTGAACCAGCGGAAAACTGGTGCTGCTGGAGAGATTCGAACTCTCGGCCTCTCCCTTACCAAGGGAGTGCTCTACCCCTGAGCTACAGCAGCATTCGACGTGTGGGATAAACGGTAAACCGTCAGAGCGTCAAAACCGCGCCGTTACTGCCATAGGCTTTGGGTCGACGCAAGGCCAAAAAGCTGGCACTTATCCCTTGGACTAAATAAAGCCGTTTGTACCGATCATGACCAAAACATCCGCTGCCGCGAAACGCGAACAAAAATTGGCCCAAAAGCTGAAGGAGAATTTGCTTCGCCGCAAAGCTCAATCCAGGGCCCGTGCCGCCACCGGGGAGAGCAAACCCCCTGTTGTGGGCGCGGATCAGCCTAAATCGGACCCCGAATCGGGCGAGGCGTAAGCGGAGCCATATAAGGCTCTGCTTGAAGCTCAAGCGCGCTTGCGATAGGAACGCGCGGTTCAATGGGCGGTTTTTACCGCCGCCGGGTGCGCCCCGGCAAAAAGGAAATTTGATTATGGATCGTATTCGAATCATCGGCGGGAACGAACTGAACGGTGAAATCCCGATTTCCGGCGCCAAGAATGCTGCCCTGCCGCTCATGATCGCCTCGCTCCTGACCGACGAACCGCTGGTGCTCAACAATGTGCCGCGCCTCGCCGATGTCAAACAGCTTGAGCGTATTCTGGAAAATCATGGCGTCGATATCGCCGTGCATGGCCGCCGTCTCTCCGATGATGACGAAGCCGGCCAGCAGATGACCTTCACCGCCCAATCGATTGTAGATACCTGCGCCCCTTATGAGCTGGTCTCGGCCATGCGCGCCAGTTTCTGGGTCATTGGCCCGCTGCTTGCTCGTGAGCATGAGGCCCGCGTCTCCTTACCCGGCGGCTGCGCCATCGGCACACGGCCGGTTGATTTCTTCATTTCCGGGTTAAAACAGCTCGGTGCCGAAATCGAAATTGACGAGGGCTATGTCGTTGCCCGCGCCCCCAAGGGCGGCCTGATCGGCGGCACGGTCACCCTGCCCAAGGTTTCCGTGGGCGCAACCCATACCATCATGATGGCGGCAACCCTGGCGCGCGGCACCACGGTGATCGAGAACGCGGCCATGGAGCCCGAAATCACCAATGTCGCGGAATGCCTTGTTGCCATGGGCGCGAAAATTTCCGGCATCGGCACCCGCACCCTGACCATTGAGGGCGTCGACCGGCTGCATGGCGCGACCGTTGATGTCATCCCCGACCGTATCGAAACCGGCACCTTTGCCATGGCCGGTGCCATGGCTGGCGGCAATATCCTGCTCAAGGGCGGGCGTATTGAACATTTGCAAGCCGCCATTGATATCATGGGTCAGGTCGGCGTCGATATCACCCAGGAAGAAAACGGCATCCGCGTCCACCGCAATGGCAACGGGTTGCAGGCGGTTGATGTCAATATTGACCCGTTCCCCGGCTTCCCCACTGATTTGCAGGCGCAATATATGGCGCTGATGACCCGCTCCACCGGGGTCGCCAATATCCGCGAGACGATTTTCGAAAACCGCTTCATGCATGTGGCGGAACTGGCCCGTTTCGGTGCCGATATCCGCGTCGAGGGGCAGGTGGCCACCGTCACCGGCGTGCCCGAATTGCGCGGTGCCCAGGTGATGGCAACAGATCTGCGCGCCTCGGTGTCGCTGGTCATTGCCGGGCTCGCTGCGACGGGCGAGACCATGGTCAACCGCATCTACCATCTCGACCGTGGTTTTGAGCGGCTGGAAGAAAAACTGCGCCGCTGCGGTGCCGAAATCGAGCGGGTGCCGGGCTAGGCCCGGTTGCAATCCGGCCGCGCAATGACCAGATGTGCGGCAACCCTGATGTTGAATTGTAAGGATGAGTACCATGCCCGATCTCAAGCTGCTGGCACTTGATGGCGAGGACCTTGAGGTGATCTCGACCTATGTTCAGGACGCGGTTGTACGCGTCGAGGACATGGCGTTTGCCAAGGCCGACAAGCGTTTCGCCCTGATGATGAACCGTTTTGCCTGGGAAGAGGGCAGCGATCGCACCAAGGGCCAGCGCAAGCGCACGGCCCTGCATTTCGATTATGTCGAGGACAGCAAGATCGCCGGTATCGACATGAATGCCCGCGAAGGGGTGCTCGAATTGCTCTCGATCACCTTCACCCCCGGTGATTTACCCAATGGCGAAGTGATTTTATCCTTCGCAGGTGGTGGTACTGTGAAGCTGAATGTGGAATGTCTCGAAGCGCGCATGCGCGATCTCGGTGCCGCCTGGGCGGCAAAAGGTCGGCCGGCGCATGAACTCGAAGACGAAAAGAACTAGATACATGCCCATCCGCCTCGATAGTGCCGAACCCGGTTTTGACGCCGCCTTTGACGCCCTGCTGGGTACCAAGCGCGAAGTCTCTGTCGAGGTGGGGGACACTGTGGCCGCCATTATCGCCGATGTGCGCGCGCGCGGTGACAAGGCCCTGATCGAGCTGACGGCAAAATTCGACGGGCTGACCTTAAGCGCAGACACTATCCGCTTCACCGAAGCGGAAATCGATGCGGCGGCGAAGGCCACGGCCCCCGAGGTCTATGCGGCGCTGGAGCTGGCCCATGCCCGCATCACCGCCCATCACCAAAAGCAAAAGCCTGAAGACCATATCTACGAGGATGCCCTCGGGGTGACCCTGGGCACCCGCTGGACGGCGGTTGAGGCTGTGGGCATCTATGTGCCCGGCGGGCTCGCCTCCTATCCCTCCTCGGTGCTTATGAACGCCGTGCCGGCCAAGGTCGCCGGTGTCGAGCGTATCGCCATGGTCGTGCCCACCCCCAAGGGTGAGGTCAATCCCGCCGTGCTGGCTGCCGCCAAAATTGCCGGGGTCACCGAAATTTACCGTGTCGGCGGGGCGCAGGCCATCGCCGCTCTGGCTTTCGGTACCGAAACCATTGCCCCGGTCTCGAAAATCACCGGCCCGGGCAATGCCTATGTCGCCGCCGCCAAGCGTCAGGTTTTCGGCACGGTCGGCATCGACATGATCGCGGGGCCCTCCGAAGTGCTGGTCATTGCCGACAGCTCGGCCAATCCCGCCTGGGTTGCCGCCGATCTTCTGGCCCAGGCCGAACATGGTGCCGGGGCCCAATCCATTGCCATGACCACCGATGCTGTCCTGGCTAATGCAATCGAGGCCGAAGTCGACCGGCAATTGGCCCTGCTGCCGCGTGCCGAGCTGACCCGCGAGGGCTGGGACGCCTTTGGCGCCATCATTGTTGTCGAGACGCTCGATCAGGCCTTCGCGCTGTCCAACCGCATGGCACCCGAACATCTCGAACTGGCGCTCGACGAGCCCAAGCAATATATCGCCAAAATCCGTAATGCCGGTGCCATTTTCCTCGGTCACCACACCCCCGAGGCGATCGGCGATTATGTCGGTGGCTCCAACCACGTCCTGCCCACCGCCCGTGCTGCCCGTTATGCCTCGGGCCTTGGCGTGCTCGATTTCGTCAAACGCACCTCAATTTTGGGCTGCGATCCGAAATCGCTTGCCGAACTGGCCGGGGCTACGGTCACCCTGGCTGAAACCGAAGACCTGTCCGCCCATGGGCGTTCGGTGTCGATCCGGCTCAACCGGTAGGCCGCGTCCATGGGGGCAAGGCCGTTCGATACTGAAACCGACCATATCGTCACGGTCACGCTCGACCCCTCGACCATTACCTCGATCAATCCCGATGAAGTGCATGAATGGCGGGTCGCCATTTACGACCTGATCGAGGAAAACACCTTCTATCCCGCCCGCGTTGCCGCCAAAGGCCCTTACGCGCTGCATATTTCCATTGTCGGCAATTACATCCTGCTCGATGTGCGCGATCCCGAGAGCTTCAAGCCGATTGCCGCCCATTACCTGTCGCTGACCCCGTTCCGTGGCCTGATCCGCGATTATTTCCGCATCCGCGACAGCTATTACGAAGCGATCAAAAGCGCCCAGCCCTATCAGATCGAGGCCGTGGACATGGGCCGGCGCGGCATGCATGACGAGGCCGCCGAATTGCTGCGCACAAGGCTGAAAAACAAGCTGGAGATGGACCACGCCACCGCAAGGCGGCTGTTCACCCTGATCTGCGCCGTCCAGCCCTATGCCGCACGGATCGACGAGGCCCAGAGCGGCCTGCCGACTATCCTGTTTGTCTGCTCGATGAATTCGGTGCGCTCACCCATCGCCGCGGCTCTTGCGCGGCAGAATTTCCCCGGACGGCTGATTGCCCGTTCCGCCGGGGTTGATTCGGGTAAGGCTGACGGGTTTGTGCATGAAATCATGGAAGAGATCGGCATCGACATGTCGGTCCATACCCCCCACACCATGGATGAGCTGGTCGCCACCCGTTTCGATCTGGTGGTCACCCTTTCCGAGGATGCGCGCGAGGCCGTGTCGAAGCGTAATCTTGAGGTTGACCGTCTCGAACATTGGCCCATGGATGACCCGACGCTGGTCGAGGGGAGCCGTCAGGTTAAACTCGATGCATACCGAGCCTTGCGGGATGCGCTCGACAAGCGCATAAGGGAGCGGATTGCGGCACTTCTCGCAGGTGGTTCACAAATCAGCTAAATTCCTATAGGTTTCGCGCCAATTTGGCCCTGCTGGTCAATTTCGTGCGAAAAGCTAGGATTTGCCGCGCGGGATTGGTGTCACGGCGGTTGGCTGCTTCAGGAGAAATAATGGCTAAAGAAGAAGTGCTCGAGTTTCCGGGCGTTATCGTTGAATTGCTGCCCAACGCAACATTTCGCGTCAAGCTCGAGAATGAACACGAGATTATCGCTCACACCGCTGGCCGGATGCGCAAGAATCGCATTCGCGTTCTGGCGGGTGACAAGGTATTGGTCGAAATGACCCCGTATGATTTGACCAAGGGCCGCATCACCTATCGCTTCAAGTAAGCGCGTGTTGCACGACCCCTTGCCGAAAACATGCAAAACCCCGCCCGGAGTTTGAAATGGCCAGCCGCCCGGAATTGATCCTTGCGTCATCGTCGCCACGCCGGCTTGCCCTGCTCAACCAGATTGGTATTGAGCCGGAACGCTTGCTGCCGGCCGATATTGACGAGACCCCGGAAAAGGGCGAATTGCCGCGCAAGCTGGCAATGCGTCTGGCTGAAACCAAGGCGATTGCCGCAAGGCGGAAGGCCGAACTGGCCGGCTTTGCCGATAATGCGCTGGTTTTGGCGGCAGATACCGTGGTGGCCGTTGGCCGCCGCATTCTGCCCAAGGCGGAAACCATGGAAGAAGCCTCGCAATGTCTGCGGCTTTTATCCGGGCGTTCCCATCGGGTTTATACCGGCATGTGCCTGTTGAACACCTCGGGTCAGCCCCGGGTGCGGCTGGTGGAAACCCGGTTGCGTTTCAAACGGCTCGCCCCGCGCGAAATCGAATCCTATCTGGCCAGCGCGGAATGGCGCGGCAAGGCGGGCGGCTATGCCATTCAGGGCATTGCCGGCTGTTTCGTGGTCAAGCTCTCCGGCTCCTATCACGCCGTCATGGGCCTGCCGCTTTACGAAACCGTGGCGCTTTTGTCGGGAGAGGGTTACCCGGTGCATTTCAACTGGTTGAACCAGGCGAGTCTCTCCGGTGTCTGACGATAACAAGATTGTCCGTTTGCGCCCGGTGCGCCCGTGCCCGATTTGCGAGCAACCCTCGGTGCAGGCGTTTCATCCGTTCTGCTCGGGCCGCTGTGCCGATATCGACCTCAATCGCTGGCTGACCGGCGCCTATGTCATCCCCGCGCGGGATGACGAGGAGGAAGATGGCGATGACGGCTATGAGGACGTGGAATAGCTCAAAAGCCGGCATGCAAAAAGGCGGACACAAAATGCCCGCCTGATCAGTATTTCATGCAAGGGCGCAAACGCCCTAAGGCATCAGCTGCCCGCCATTGACGTCAATGATCTGCCCGGTGACATAGCCGCTCATCTTGTCGCTGGCCAAAAACACATAGGCCCCCACACATTCCTCAGCCGTGCCCAGCCGCCCCAGCGGAATGCTGGCCTTGGCCCCGTCCAGTGTCGCCTTCGGTGTGCTGGCGTGAAACGGGGTTTCGATAACCCCCGGCGCGACCGTGTTGACGCGGATATTGTCAGGCGCGAATTCACGCGCTGCATTACGGCTGATCGAATGCACCGCCGCCTTGGCCGAGGCATAAACCACCGAGCCGCCAAATCCACCAAACCGCCCGGCAATCGAGCCGGTATTGATGATCGAGCCGCCGCCGGCCTGTTTCAGATGCGGATGGGCGGCCTTGGTAATATTCATCACCGACCGCACATTGAGATCATAAACCTGGTCGTAAATGCCGTCATCGAACGCAGCATTGGTCACCCGCTCAACAATGCCACCGGCATTATTGACTAAAATATCAAGCCCGCCGAGCCCCGCCACAGCATCGGCGACGATCTGCGCCGCGGCCTTGGGGTCACTGACATCGCCACTGACCAGCACGGCCTTGCCGCCCGCCGCAACGATATCGGCCACAACCCGCTCCGCCGCCTCGAGCGAACGATTGCCATGCACAGCCACGGCAACACCCAGCCGCCCCAGTTCCAGCGCCAGCGCCGCGCCAATGCCGGTGGAGGAGCCGGTGACCAGCGCGCGTTTGCCTTTGAGATCTTCAAGCATTTTCTATCCTTCTAGGTAACATGTTAGCGCCATTCTCGCGCAAGCGGCACCCGGCGGCAAGGTGCAGGGTGATGTTTTTCTGTCCCGTGCACTATAGGCTCACATTCCGTGCAGGAAAGTGTGCCAAGGTGCTGGACATGGCGCAATCGACGCCCTATAAACCGCGAGCATTTAAGCGCCCCTCGGGGCGAAGCGATGCGCCCAGGTAGCTCAGTCGGTAGAGCAGCGGATTGAAAATCCGCGTGTCGGTGGTTCGATTCCGCCCCTGGGCACCACTTTTATTTCAATAAATCAGCAAATTTACGCATCGACGTGTCAGGCGCTTAAATGCCGTGCCGCTTTATGTTGCATGCACGTCCCAGTATTTCCGGGCTTTTCTCGAAGGCGGCAACCTGTGCCAATGGATAAGAGGCCCGAGGGCTCTCTTGATAAAGATCGCAATTGCCGGCAGGGGGCCGATGTGAGCGCTGGCTTCATGGTCTATTGCAAAATGTATCATGCCGTGATACATAATCATCTATGATCCAGAGCACCAAGGGCAAGCTTGCCGCAAATGCTGTTGAGGACAAATTCGGCAAGCGCTTCCCCTCTGATTTGGTGAAGCGAACACGCGCTATGCTGTCAGCAATGGATGCGGCAGTTGTGCTTGAGGATTTGCGCTTTCCGCCCGGCAATGTACTTGAAGCATTGTCAGGTGATCGGGCTGGTCAGCATTCGGTGCGCATAAATGATCAATGGCGCATTTGTTTTATTTGGACCCAGGAAGGCCCGGCAGACGTTGAGATTGTAGATTACCACTGAGGTATTGAAATGAGCATGATCAAGAACCCTATGCATCCCGGCGAGGTGCTCCGCGAGCTGTACATGATGCCGCTTGGTCTGAGCGCCGGTGGCCTCGCCAAGCATCTTGATGTGCCGCGCACCCGGATCGAGCGCTTGGTGAAGGGCGATACTGCCCTCACGGCAGACACGGCTATTCGTTTGTCCGTGTTTTTTGCCAATACGGCAGAATACTGGCTGAATCTTCAGCGCGCCCATGATCTTGCCGAGGCAGAAAAGATTGTGGACGTGTCTAATATCCAGCCACTGGAAGCTGCTTGAGCATCCGCAAGCGCGCATGACAACATCAAAACGCGCTTAAGTGGCACTTACGGCATGAAGAAAAACTTGCTCTAGTTTTGAAACCACAAAGCCCGATACAGCATCGAGGGCGCAGGTCATTTGTGTGGGGTTGAAAGTCCGTATTGCTGGCCCAAAATCCGCCCCTGCGCACCACTTCTCCCCGCCCCAACGAACTTTTCCACCCGCGCCAAAGTCCAAATCCGTCGCGTGAGGGTGACAAGATGTATTTCCCCACGTATTGCTTAACTGTTTGCAATGACAACAGCATTTGGCGGCGGGAATGAATATTCGGCGAATGGTTGGGGTGCTGAACCCGGTTCTGAAGTTTTTCAACGTGCAGGTGCCCCCGGTTGTTGATTTCGGCGGGACGATTGTTTTGGGTGGTCTGGCCCTGTTCATGGCCCCCGATCTCATCGGCTATTTCCGCCAGCCCCATGATCTGAGCGAGAGCTTCTCGATCCAGAGCGATCCCAATACCGGGACATGGATTCTCAACAAGGCAAATACCGATTATGGCGGGCTGATCGAGGGACATTTCTGCCCCGGCAGCAGCGGCCAGATGGCAATCGTCTTCTCCAGCCGTTTTGTCGAGGTGGAAGAAGCGCGCCGCATCTCATTCAGTGCGGCGCAGCTCGCCAGCGACGACGCGATTATCGTGTTGCACATTTATGGTCCGGATCAGGGCCTCAGTGTGTTCGAACGCTGGGATCTGGCACGGGGGCAGCGGCTCGACCGCGCCACAGCGAACGGCACGGAATCGACCTGCATTGAGGCAAGACAGGAGTTTTACTAAGCCATGTTGAGACGCACCTTTCTCGCGACCGCCGCCGCATCATTCGCCGCGCCCGCGTTCTCGTTCGACCAGTGCAATGTAATGAAGGGCGCGCATATGGCGGGCCTGACCAGCGGTTTTGGGTTTGATGTGGGGCCGCAGGACCGGGAGATAGATGTGGTCGCCATGGTTGCGCCCTGGTGTGGCTATTGCCGCGCCCTGATGCATGACGCGATTGCAGGCGTGCTGCCATTCAACGTCAAATTTGTCCCCACACAGGCCCTTGACGCGATTGATCGCACCCGCGTCGCCGAGGTGCTCTTTGCGCCCGAAAAGCAAAAGGCCGAGATATTCCACGACCGGACCCTGTCACCAAAACCAAGCCTTGGCGCGGACCGCATTGCCTTTATCAATAACGTGCAGGAAATGACGCTCGACATCATGAAAGACTGGCGCGGCCGGTTTCAGGATGGGCCGATGAATGGCACGCCGGCCATTGTTTATCCTTATGATGATGGCAACTGGATTTTCACCGGTTATGAGCGGAACCGCATACTCGAGAACGCCGGTAGTCTGGTGCCCTATAAGGTGCCGAACCGCTTTGCCGGGCGCGAAATGGTTGATCTGGCCCTGTCCAGCGAGCCGATCAAGGGCGTCGTTGCCGCGCGAAACGCCAATGCCGCATTGCGCCTCCTGCCGGTAGAGGGGGCTTTGCCCTTCAATTGCGTTGAAGCCCGCGTCGGCTTCGATGCCGACTATGTTATCGATGACGGCACCCAGCGCTGGTTTGTTCTCCAGCTTGCTTCTACCCGGCTTTTCGCCAGCGAACGCGAATTCGAGCTGACCTGACCAGCACGGATTAGCATTTGCATATTAAATGTTACGAATATTAAATCTCTTTGGGCGACCTATCAGTCAAACGGTCCTTTAGCGACCGATTACCTCTGGGGGGACTGAAATGGCTGCACGGGTTGCGCTGTCTATTCTGGCTTTGTTGCTGTCATTGGCGCCGGGTGCCGCGCTGGCGGATGACTGGGTGGCTGCGAAATTGCGCGGGCGCGTGTTTCAACTGGTTGAGGGCCAATGGCAGGTGCTCGAACGGGGCGACATCGTGCCCGATGACCGGGTGCTGCGCACTACGGCTGGCGGGCGTGTACAGCTGAACCGGGGCAAGGAGACCATCGATCTTGGTGCCAATACCCAGATACAGATTATCGATCGTGCCGGCCGTCAGTTCACCAATGTCACACAATATTTCGGCCGCGTCGAAATCGAGGCCGAAGTGCAGAACGTCGAACATTTCGCCGTCAACACCCCGTTCATGGCCGCGGTGGTGAAGGGCACGAAATTCGTGGTCGAATCCGGCAAGCAAGGCAGCAAGGTCGATGTGCTGCGCGGCCGGGTTGCCGTGGAAAGCGAATTGACCCATTCCACCACAACTATTGCCGCCGGTCAGTCCGCCAGCGCGTCCGGGAGCGCCGAACTCATGGTGGCGGGCAAGGGCGAACTGCCCATGATTGTCACCGCCAATGGCGTCGCCCATCGGGCCAGCGACCTCGCGGCCGCAACCCTCGCCAAAGAGGCGCAAAGACTTTCTGCCGCCGCGGCCCGGGCCGTCGGCAAGGAAAAGAAGGCTGCGGAAAAAGCGGCTGCCGCCGCCTTGAAGGCTGCGCAGAAGGCCGCCCAAAAAGCCTCGGGCAAAACCGAAAGCGCGAGCTCTTCCGCCGCCTCGGGCAGCAGCAATGCCAGTGCCACAGGCACCGAAACCTCATCCAGCAGCAAATCCGACAATGCGGGCGAAAAGTCGGATAATTCCAGCGGCAAGTCGGACAACGGCAACAGCGGCGGCAACGGAAACGGTAAGGGCAAAGACAAGGACAAATAATGCCCTGAATCTTTACTTAGATTAGCCCTGAGGTCTGGTCCCGTTTCGGGAGCAGGAGCTAGGCTTCGGGATCGTCCCGGGGCGCGTCGGAATCAGGCTTGGTCTCGGCGTCCGGTGCCGGGCTCGCGTCGAAATTGAGGAAAAATGTCCAGAGGGCATAAAGCGCGGCCGCTGATGTCATCACGCCCCAAAACTGGTCGCCGCCCCACCATTCCAGCCCGGTCCAGCCCAGCAGCAAGCCAAGCAGCACCACGCGGCGCCATAAGGGCTGGAAGAATGTGCGGTCAGATTCTTTCATGTCGCCTTTGAGCTTTAAGCTCACCTCTCTTGAAAAAAAACGCGGTCAATCGACATGACCGCAGCCGGATGCATGAGCGGCGCTGGCCAAGTCATTTCACCCGGAACCCGTCTGTTTTTGTGCATTATCGGCGCGGAAGCAACAGCTTATCGTTCTCCCTCTCCCACAAGTGCGTGCCGGCTGGTATGAAAGCGGGAGGACCGGGGAGGTCGCGGTTATTCTTTGGGAGGAGAAAAAATGGCAAAGCAGATCGGCGTTGGCCTGATTGGCACCGGCTATATGGGCAAGTGCCATGCGCTGGCCTGGAACGCTGTAAAACCGGTTTTCGGCACGGAAGTGACCCCAAGACTTGCGATGCTGGCCGAAGTCGATGCGGACCTTGCAAACAGCCGGGCCGAGGCCTTTGGCTTTGAAAAATCCACAGCCGACTGGCGCGCCCTGATTGCCGACCCCGCCGTCGAGGTGGTCTCCATCACCACGCCGAACCAGTTCCATGCCGAAATGGCCATTGCAGCGCTTGAAGCGGGCAAGCATGTCTGGTGCGAAAAACCGATGGCAACCAGCCTTGAGGATGCGGAGCGCATGCGGGCGGCCGCGGCCAAGAGCGGGCGCGTCGCCATGCTCGGCTATAATTACATCCAGAACCCGGCGATCCGCCATATTGCGAAATTGCTCGGGGAAGGGGCCATTGGCGAGATCAACCATATCCGCGCCGAAATGGACGAGGATTTCATGGCCGATCCAAACGCGCCCTTCTACTGGAAGAGTGCCGCAAGTTCCGGCTATGGCGCGCTTGATGATTTTGGTGTGCATCCGCTCTCATTGATCCAGACCCTCGTCGGCAATCTGTCCCGGGTGATGGCGCATCAGGCCAAGCCCTTTGCCGACCGTCTCGCCAGCGAGGGTGGCCGTAAACCGGTAGAAAACTGGGACATCGCCTCGGTATTGTTCGAAACAGAAACCGGGGTTTCCGGCGTCATGGCGTTGAACCGTTCGGCCTGGGGCCGCAAGGGGCGCATTGTCCTCCAGATATTCGGCTCTGAAGGCGCGATCCTTTACGATCAGGAGCGCATGAACGAATTCCAGCTTTATACGACAAAGGATAGCCCCGGCGAACAGGGCTATCGCACCATATTGAGCGCCCCCCACCATAAACCCTATGACCGCTTCATTCCCGCGCCCGGCCATGGGCTGGGGTTCAATGAGCTGAAAATCATCGAATGCCGGCAATTGCTGCACCTGATCGCCGGAGAAGAGGCCGTGGCGGTGAATTTTGATGCGGGCTATGAGATTGAACGGGCCGTGCATGCCATGGCGCAGTCCCATCAGGAGGGGCGTTGGGTGTCGCTATAGAGACAATGTATACATTCTCTTGCCAAGCCTTCTGACGTGGGCGAATATGGGGCCATGAACAATATGCCTGCAAATGATGACCTGCCCGAACGCGTCGTGGAGATTGTCGCCGCCTTTACCGCGACAGAGGGGCCGCTATTGCCGATCCTTCACGAGGTGCAGGCAAGCTTTGGCTATATTCCCCCCGAAGCCATTCCCCAGATTGCACAATTGCTGAACCTGACGCGGGCCGAAGTGTTTGGCGTCGTGAGCTTTTATCATGATTATCGCGATCACCCTGCCGGGCGGCATACGTTAAAGCTCTGCCGTGCCGAGGCCTGCCAGTCGATGGGCGGGGAGGCGCTCGGCGCGCGGGTGAAACAATTGCTGGGTGTCGATTTTGGCGACACCTCGGCGGATGGTGCGGTAACGCTGGAGCCGGTCTATTGCCTTGGCCTTTGCGCCACAGCCCCCGCGCTGATGCTGGATGGCAAACCGCATGGACGGGTGACGGACGAAAGGGCAGAAACGCTGATTGCGGGGTGCCGGTCATGAGCATGACAATCTACATTCCCGGCGATTCTGGTGCCCGGGCGCTGGGTGCCGATGACGTGGCTGAAGCGGTGGGCGCGGAGCTCGCCCAGCGGAACATTGAGGCAAAAATCGTCCGCAATGGGTCGCGCGGACTTTATTGGCTGGAGCCGCTGGTCGAGGTCGAAACGGCTGCGGGCCGCCGCGCCTTTGGCCCGGTGACGGACGCGGATGTGGCGGGGCTGTTCGCGGCCAGATGGCTTGAGAGTGACACCCATGCGCTGGCGCTGGGCACGGTCGAGGAGCTGCCGTTTTTCAAACAGCAGACCCGGCTGACCTTTGCCCGATGTGGCCTGACCGATCCGCTGTCGCTCGATGATTATCGCGCCCATGACGGCCTGAAGGGGCTGGAGCGGGCGCTGGCGCTGACACCCGAACAAATCGTGCAGCTGGTAACCGATTCCGGCCTGCGCGGGCGCGGCGGGGCCGGGTTCCCGACCGGGATCAAGTGGAACACGGTGCTGCAAACTGAAGCGGCGCAAAAATATATCGTTTGCAATGCCGATGAGGGCGATAGCGGCACGTTTGCCGACCGGATGATCATGGAAGGCGATCCCTTCGTTGTGATCGAGGGCATGGTGATCGCCGGCATCGCGACCGGGGCGACCAAAGGCTATGTCTATTTGCGTTCCGAATATCCCGATGCAATTGCGGTGATGAACCGGGCCGTATCGATAGCGCGCGGCGCAAAAATTCTCGGGAGTTCGGTGCTCGGCTCAGCCCATGCCTTTGACATGGAAATTCGTGTCGGTGCCGGGGCCTATGTCTGCGGCGAGGAAACCGCTTTGCTGGAATCGCTCGAGGGCAAGCGCGGGCAGGTGCGGGTCAAACCGCCATTGCCCGCCCATGAGGGCCTGTTCGGCAAGCCGACGGTGATCAATAATGTGATCTCGCTGGCCTCCGTCCCGGTCATTCTTGATAAGGGCGCGACCTATTATCGTGATTTCGGCATGGGCCGTTCGCGCGGCACTATCCCGATTCAAATTGCGGGAAATGTCAAACATGGTGGCCTGTTCGAGGCCGGTTTCGGCATGACGCTGGGCGAAATTGTAGATGAGATTGGCGGCGGCACGGCGACAGGCCGCCCGGTACGCGCCGTGCAGGTTGGCGGACCGCTCGGAGCCTATTTCCCGCGCGAGCTGTTTGATACCCCGTTTGATTATGAGGCGTTCGCTGCAAATGACGGATTGATCGGTCATGCCGGCATTGTGGTTTTTGACGATAGTGTCGACATGCGGCACCAGGCGCGTTTTGCCATGGAATTTTGCGCCGTCGAAAGTTGCGGCAAGTGTACACCCTGCCGCATCGGCTCAACCCGTGGGGTTGAGGTGATCGACAAGATCGATGCTGATCCTGAAGCCCAGATCACGATCCTGACCGATTTATGTAACACAATGAAATTCGGCTCGCTCTGCGCGCTCGGGGGGTTCACGCCCTATCCGGTGATGAGCGCGCTCACCCATTTCCCCGAGGACTTTGCGCCCCGAAGCCAGCAAGCCGCGGAATAGGAGGTCACATGCCCCTGATCAAGGAACGCGATTTCGGCACACCTGCCGCCAAATCAGAAAAACTGGTGACCCTCATCATTGATGGAGCGGAAGTGACGGTGCCCGAAGGTACCTCGCTGATGCGCGCCTCGGCTGAGGCCGGCATTGCCGTGCCCAAACTGTGCGCCAGCGACAGTCTTGAGCCGTTCGGCTCCTGTCGTTTGTGTCTGGTAGAAGTCGAGGGCCGCAACGGCACCCCCGCCTCCTGCACCACGCCGGTCGCCGAAGGGCTGGTCGTGCATACACAGACCAAAAGATTGAAAGATATTCGCCGCGGTGTGATGGAGCTCTATATCTCCGATCATCCGCTGGATTGCCTCACCTGCGCGGCCAATGGCGATTGCGAATTGCAGGACATGGCCGGGGCCGTGGGCCTGCGCGATGTGCGCTATGGCTATGAGGGTGACAATCATCTGGTCGCCGAAAAGCACGGCATGGCCAATCCCGCCTTCATGGAAATTGACCAGTCGAACCCCTATTTCGATTATGATCCGGCCAAATGCATTGTCTGCTCGCGCTGCGTGCGCGCCTGCGACGAGGTTCAGGGCACTTTGGCGCTGACCATTTCCGGGCGCGGTTTCGATAGCCGGGTCTCGCCCGGGATGATGGAGGATTTTTTCTCCTCTGAATGCGTGAGCTGCGGCGCCTGCGTGCAGGCGTGCCCCACCGCCACCCTGACCGAAAAGACCGTAATCGATATCGGCCAGCCGGAACATTCAGTGATCACCACCTGCGCCTATTGCGGCGTTGGCTGTTCCTTCAAGGCGGAAATGCGCGGCGAGGAAGTGGTGCGCATGGTGCCCTATAAGGATGGCAAGGCCAATCACGGCCATTCCTGCGTCAAGGGCCGCTTTGCCTGGGGCTATACAACCCATCAGGACCGGATTCTGTCGCCGATGATCCGCGAAAACATCTCCGATCCCTGGCGCGAGGTATCCTGGGAAGAAGCGCTCAGCTATACGGCCAGCGAATTTGCCCGCATCCAGCAAAAATACGGCAAGGGCGCGGTCGGCGGCATCACCTCGTCGCGCTGCACCAATGAAGAAACCTTTCTGGTGCAAAAACTGGTGCGTGCCGGCTTTGGCAATAACAATGTCGATACCTGCGCCCGCGTCTGCCATTCGCCCACCGGCTATGGCCTGAAGACGACCTTTGGCACCTCCGCTGGCACCCAGGATTTCGACAGTGTGGAACAGGCCGATGTGATCCTGATCATTGGTGCCAACCCCACGGACGGACACCCGGTGTTTGCCTCACGCATGAAAAAGCGCCTGCGGCAGGGCGCCAAGCTGATTGTGGTCGATCCGCGCCGGATCGACATGGTGCGTACGCCCCATGTTGAAGCCGCCCATCACCTGCCCTTGCGCCCCGGCACCAATGTTGCCGTGCTGACGGCGATGGCCCATGTGATCGTCACCGAAGCCCTGTTCGATGAAGCCTTTATCCGCGAACGCTGCGACTGGTCTGAATTCGAGGACTGGGCCGCCTTTGTCGCCGATGACCGCCATAGCCCTGAAGAAGTTGAAAAGCTGAGTGGCGTGCCAGCAGAAACCCTTCGCGAGGCCGCGCGGCTTTATGCCAAGGGCGGCAATGCGGCGATCTATTATGGTCTTGGGGTTACCGAACATTCGCAAGGTTCGACCACGGTGATTGCCATTGCCAATCTGGCCATGGCCACCGGCAATCTCGGCCGTCCCGGCGTCGGGGTCAATCCGCTGCGCGGGCAGAACAATGTGCAGGGGGCCTGCGACATGGGCTCGTTCCCGCACGAGCTGCCCGGCTACCGCCATATCTCGGAAGCCGCCAGCCGCGACATTTTTGAAAAACTCTGGGGCGTGAAGCTCGATGACGAGCCGGGCCTGCGCATTCCCAATATGCTTGATGCCGCCGTCGCGGGCACATTCAAGGCGCTCTACATTCAGGGCGAGGATATCCTGCAATCCGATCCGGATACCAAGCACGTCTCTGCCGGTTTGGCGGCGATGGAATGCGTTGTCATTCATGACCTGTTTTTGAACGAGACCGCCAATTACGGCCATGTCTTCCTGCCCGGGTCCACTTTCCTCGAAAAAGACGGCACCTTCACCAATGCCGAACGCCGCATCAATCGGGTGCGCAAGGTGATGACGCCGAAAAACGGCTATGCCGACTGGGAAGTGACCCAGCAACTGGCCCGCGCCATGGGGCTGGATTGGCACTACACGCATCCCTCTCAAATCATGGACGAGATTGCTGCGACCACGCCGAGCTTTGCCGGGGTCAGCTATGATGTGCTCGAGCGTGAAGGCTCGGTGCAATGGCCGTGCAATGAAAAGACCCCGTTTGGCACCCCGGTCATGCATATGGACGGGTTCGTGCGCGGCAAGGGCAAATTCGTGCGCACCGAATATGTCGCGACCGATGAAAAGACCGGCCCGCGCTTCCCGCTGCTTTTGACCACCGGGCGGATCTTGAGCCAGTACAATGTCGGCGCGCAGACCCGGCGCACCGAGAATTCGCGCTGGCATGAAGAAGACCGGCTTGAAATCCATCCCCATGATGCCGAACAACGTGGCGTGCTTGAGGGCGACTGGGTGCGCATCGCCTCACGTGCCGGGGAGACGTCGCTACGCGCCTTGATCACCGACAGGGTCGCGCCGGGCGTGGTTTATACCACCTTCCACCATCCCGACAGCCAGGCCAATGTGGTGACCACCGACTATTCCGACTGGGCCACCAATTGTCCCGAATTCAAGGTGACGGCGGTGCAGGTCATGCCCTCGAACGGGCCGAGCCAGTGGCAGGTCGATTATGAAGCCTTGAGTGAGAAAAGCCGCCGTATTGCGAAAGTGGAACCGGCGGAATGACCACGATGCCGACACCCAGCCGCGCGGTCAGCCGCACAGCCTATGGGGCCTCTGTGCCGGCATCGGGCATGCGTCACGTCCCCGAAGAGGTGCCGGTCGCGTTTTCGTTTCACGGCACCACCCATGCCGTGATGATGGCCTCGCCCACCGATCTTGAGGATTTTGCCATCGGCTTTTGTCTCGGTGATGGCATTGTGACAAAGGCGGCTGAGATCCTTGAGGTCGATATTGTGCAGGTTGATGGTGGCGTTGATCTGCAGATCACGCTCGCGACCGATCAGCAGGCGCAATTGAAGACGCGCCGCCGCCATATGGCCGGGCCGGTAGGCTGCGGGCTTTGCGGCGTTGAATCGATCGAGGACGTCTTGAGACCGCTGCCCGAAATCGCGGCGGAAGGGCAATCCTTTACCCCCAGGGACATAGTCGATGCGGTCGCCTTGTTGTCGCAGCAACAGCCGATGAACCAGAAAACCCGCGCCATGCATGCGGCGGGATTTTATATCCCCGGCGAGGGCATTGTCGCGGTGCGCGAGGATGTGGGCCGCCATAATGCGCTGGACAAGCTGGCCGGACATCTGGCGAGAACAGGGCAGGCGGCGCGTGAAGGGGCGATTGTGATGACCAGCCGCGTCTCGGTGGAACTGGTCCAGAAGGCGGCCATTGCCGGTGCGCCCTTGCTGATCGCCGTCTCGGCTCCCACCGCGCTGGCGCTGGATGTGGCTGAGCGGGCCGGCATCACCATCGCGGCACTTGTGCGGGGTGACGCGTTTGAACTCTTCACCCATCCCGGGCGGATCAGCGCCGAAAGGTCCAGCCATGTCGCGTGAAAAAATCATCCGCATGGCCAACCAGATTGCCGTTTTTTTCGAAACCGCTGCCGATGAGGGGCAGGGAGCGGCAGACGTCGCCGATCACATCAACAGCTTCTGGACACCGGACATGCGGACGGAATTCCGCCAGATCGCCGAGGCGGGCGATGCGGCGCTCAAGCCACTGGCACAAAACGCTGCGCCCCTGGTCCGGATGCCGGCGGCGGCAACCGCTAAAATTTGAAACAAATACGCTTCGAACACTTCAGGCCGCCTTCAACCGACTGTTCTAAATGTAGATAAATTAGATCAGGTTGGAGAATTCAATGCGCTCGATTAAATTTCCACGTCCGCTGCGGCATGTCATTGGCGCGGCGGTGGGATGCATGGGCGCGATGGTGCTGATGAGCGCCCCGGCACTGGCCGGTGGCCCCCAGTGTGGTCCCCGTTATATCGCCCATAATATCCAGGAAGCGGTACTGGCGCTGAAGGCGGCGCAATATTGCAAGCGCGCCGATCTGCCCTACACGGCGGCGGAAGCTTCCCAGCGCGTTGATTCCTTGCGTTGCGGCGATAGTTCATCGCTGCTGATCGATGAATTGCTGATGAATTTTGACCAGCAGTACAAGACCATCCTGGTTCGGGATCCGCAGCATATCATCTGCGAGCGGGCAGTGCAGATTTCCCTGCACGCCAGCGACTAGCCTGCGGGAAATCCTGCCGCAATTTTTTACCGGTGCCTGGCACCGGTTTTTTTGTGCGGTGAGGGCATGGCCAAGCCGCACCAGATCAAGGATTTGGAGCCAGTCTTTTGAATCCATCAAAAGTTGATTGGGTCTAGATGATCAGACTGAGAATGGCGGTCGCCACAAACAGAACCATCATGCCGCCAAGGGCTGCTGCCAAAAGGTTCTGCCGGCGCTGCCAGCGCAGGCGATCATCAAATGTGTTCGCGTCAAAACCGCGAGGTGTCCGTTTAAAACCGGTAGAGCGCGAGATATTCATCTGGCACCTGTCTTTAAATCGCCCAGCCGATCAGATCGGCACAAATAAGGACACGTCTGAATATAAAGACAGTCCCTCCCATAGCGCAAAATAGCGGCATATCCTTGCAGCAAGGTTTCCGGAATGCGCAAAATTTGATGGATATATCCGCCATGGATATCGACAGGCTTTAAGGCGTTCTAATCGACAAACATATCCGGATGGGCTGCCGCGATCTTGGGCAGGGAGGTGAGGATTTCGGACAGGTGCTCGCGCATTGCTGCCGCCGCCGCGTCGGGATCGTGATTGGCAATCGCCTCGATGATTGTCTCGTGCTGGGCAATCAACGTATCGATTGGTGTCGCCAGCGGCACGGACAGGTAGCGCACCCGGTCCATCTGGGCTTTCAGGCTTTCCAGCACTCGCCAGGCATGTTCACAGTCGACACTGCGGGCGATGGCCTGATGGAATGCCTCATCCAGCCTGAGGAAAGAGGCATGGTCGCCTGCAGCGCTGGATTCCCGCTGGCGCTGCGCTATGTCACGCAGTTGCTGCACATGTTCGGGTGTGGCCTCAAGGCAGGCCTTGCGCACTACCGCGCCTTCGATCGCCTCGCGGATGAAGCGGGCATTCTCCACATCGCGGCGCGAAATCATCACCACAAATGTGCCGCGCTGTGGCCGGATTTCAACCAGGCCAACTTCGGCGAGCTTGATGAAAGCTTCCCGGACCGGTTGCCGGGATACACCGAGTTGCTTGGCAACTTCCGCCTCGGAAAGCAGGTTGCCGGGGCGCAATTGCAACTGCACGATCGATAATTTCAGGGTTTCAAACACACGGGTGCCAATGGTCGCCTGCCGCAGCCGGGGGCCATAATCCTCGAGGGTGTCCAAACGAAATTCCATGTTCATTAAGCGAAATTCCACGTTCGCATTGACATTGTGTACACTACCATACTAGTCGTTATTCGCTTACATATACTACCATACTAGTCGTTAGGCAATCGATGGCCCTGGAAAGGCCGTCGCATATTGGGAGGTTAATATGAAACTCAAATCCATAAGCGCTCTTGCAGTTGCAGGCATGGTGGCTGTCTCCTGGGGCTCTGTTGCTCTGGCGGCGGACTACACCCTCAGCGTCAATACTGCATTGGCGACCACCGATCCACTCTATAAGGGCCTTGAAGCTTTTCAGGCCAATGTTGCCGAGCGTTCCGATGGTGTGCTCGAAGTCAAATTGTTCCCCGGTTCGCAGCTGGGCCCTGACGAGGACGTTCTCGAGCAGGCCCGTGCCGGCGCCCCGGTTGCCGTGATTGTTGACGGCGGTCGTCTGGCCGTCTTCCAGAAAGAATTCGGCGTACTTGGTGCCCCTTTCCTGGCCTCCGGCTATGAAGGCATCCGCAAGGTTGTCACCTCGGACATGTTCGAGGAATGGGTCAAGAAGCTGCATGATGCGTCGGGCCATCAGGTCCTGTCGTTCAACTGGTGGCAGGGCGAACGCCATCTGCTGACCAACAAGCCGATCAATGGTCCTGAGGATCTCGCCGGTGTTCGCATGCGCACACCCGGTGCCCCCGTCTGGATCGAAACCATCAAGGCAATGGGCGCAACACCGACCCCGATGCCCTGGGGTGAAGTCTATTCTGCCATTCAGCAGCACGTTATCGACGCTGCCGAAGCCCAGCTGCCTGCCGTTACCGGTGCCAAGCTGGACGAAGTGGTCAAATACATCACCAAGACCGGTCACATCAACCTGATCACCGGCATGGTGACCAGCGCGATCTGGTTCGATTCCCTGCCCGCAGACCTGCAGGTCATCCTGCGTGAAGAGGCTCTGAAGGCTGGCGATATCGCTTCCTACGGCACCCAGGATTCTCTCGCCCAGATCGAAGCTGATCTGGTTGCCGAGGGCATCACGGTGACCTCACCGGATGTAACCCCTTATCGTGACGCCACCGCTGGTGTTTATGATATGCTGGGCTATGGCGAATTGCGCGACACACTGCGCGCTATGGCCGCCGAGTAAGTCAACCATCCACCAAGGCATGGGCGGCTTGTCGCCCATGCCTTCTTGAACGACGGATACATCTCATGGCGCGCTTTGTGGCGCAGTTGGAGTTCCTTGCCGGAGCTCTGCTGCTTTTAGTGATTGTTGTGCTTGTTTTCGCTGCGGCGATCATGCGGTTCTTCGGATATCCGCTGATCTGGTCGGTCGATATGGCCCAGCTTCTGTTTATCTGGCTGTGCTTTGTGGGCGCGACGCGCGCCATGCGCCAGCACGGTCACATCGGCGTCGATCTTCTCGTGCGCATGCTTGGCCATCGCCAGCGCCTTTGGCTGGAAACGGCACAGGCCGTTGTCTTTGTCGGCTTCATGATGGTGCTCACGGTCGAGGGCTATCAGCTGACCGTCCTCAATAAGGAACGGCTCTTTGGCGATAGCGGCTTTTCGTATGCTTTTGTCACCATTGCCGTGCCGGCCGGCTGCATCATGCTGTCGCTGGCCATTATTGCCAATGCGGTCGACGCCTGGCGTGACCATGCCAATGGCAAGAAACTCATTTTCACCAGGACGGATAGCGACGACCTGACACCGCCGGCGGAGCTCTGATCATGGTAATTGTAGGTCTCGTTTTTCTGCTGTTTCTGGTGATCGGTGCCCCGGTGGCCTTTGCCATTGGCTTGTCCGGTTTTGCCTTTTTCGCAACGTCCGACATCATGCCCTTGTCCATCGGCGTGCAGAAAATTGCCTCGGTGTCGCAAAGTTTTCCTCTGCTGGCCGTGCCCTTCTTTGTGTTTGCCGGCCATTTGATGAATGAAAGCGGCATCACCGAACGCCTGTTCAAATTCTCCAATGTCACTGTGGCCTGGATGGCCGGTGGCCTGGCCCAGGTCTCGATCATCCTCTCGACCCTGATGGGTGGTGTGTCCGGTTCCGCTGTTGCCGATGCCGCCATGGAAGCGCGCGTGCTCGGGCCGCAAATGATCAAGGAAGGCTATTCCAAGGGCTATGCCGCAGCCGTCATCGCACTGAGCTCACTGATCACGGCAACCATTCCCCCCAGCATTGGCCTGATCCTTTACGGCTATATCGGCAATGTCTCCATCGGCCAGCTGTTCCTTGCCGGTATCGTCCCCGGTATCCTGATGATGATCGTCTTGATGATCACCGCCTATCTGGTGGCCAAGAAGCGCAATTATGTGGTGCAGGACAGTAAGCGCCCCACATTCAAGGCCTTCTTTGTCGCCATGTGGGAAGCCAAATGGGCCCTGCTATTTCCGGTGCTTCTGGTGGTCTCCATCCGCGGCGGCCTGTTCACCCCCTCCGAGGTTGGTGCCTTTGCCGTGGTCTATGCCTTTGCTATCGGTATCTTCGCCCATCGCGAGCTGACCCTTGCCAAGATCAAGCGGGCCATTGAACATGCCATCGGCGATATCGGCCTGATCATGCTGATCATCCTCATGTCGGGCATGGTTGGCTTTGCCATCATCTTCCTGCAGGTGCCCCAGCATATCGCTGGCGCGTTGTTGAGCGGCGTTTCCGAACCGCATGCCATTGTGGCCATCATTCTGGTCATGCTGTTTGTCGCCGGCCTGTTTGTGGAAAGCACGGTTCTCGTGTTGTTGCTGACCCCGATCTTTGTCCCGGTCATCACCCAGATCGGCTTTAATCCGGTGCATTTCGGCATTCTGATGATGACGCTGGTTACCCTGGGGTCGATGACGCCGCCGGTAGGGGTCGCCATGTACACGGTTTGCAGCTTGCTTGATTGCAAGATCGAGGATTATGTCAGGGAATCGATACCCTTCCTTCTGGCAATTATCGGCCTCGTTGCCGTCTTGCTTTTTGTACCTGATCTGGTGCTTTTCCTGCCGCGCATGGCCTTTGGCTGAGCGGTTTGAATGCTTCTATTTATTGACGTGCCTAGCGTGGAGTAATTGAAATGAGACAAACTTGGCGCTGGTTCGGTCCCAAAGACCTGGCGAGTATCGATGACATGTTGCAATCGGGTGTGGAGGGCGTGGTGACCGCGCTCCACCACATTCCGAATGGCGAAGTCTGGTCGCCTGAGGAAATCGCCACCCGGCAGCAAATGCTGCGCACGCTGAAAAGCGGCGCACCCTCCGGCCTCGAATGGGAAGTCGTGGAAAGCCTGCCGGTTTCCGAAGACATCAAGAAGCTCAAGGGCGACTGGCGTACCCATATCGAGAATTACAAGCTGAGCCTCGAAAACTTGGCCAAGGCCGGTATCGAGACGATCTGCTATAATTTCATGCCGGTGCTCGACTGGACCCGTACCGACCTGATGCATCAATTGCCCCATGGCGGCACCTGCATGCGGTATGACCACACCGATTTTGCCGTCTTTGACGCCTTCATTCTGGAACGGGCCGGGGCGCGCCTCGATTTTCCCCAGGAAATTATCGATGAGGCCGGTCACCGTTTCGAGACCATGTCCGAGACCGCCAAAAAGACCCTGACACAAAACATTACCGCGGGTCTTCCCGGTGCTACCGAAAGCCTGTCGCTTGAGGGTGTGCGCGAACATCTGGCCGAATATGGCCAGATCTCGCCGGATCAGTTGCGCGCCAATTTCATCGCCTTTTTGGAAGAAGTGGTGCCGTTTGCCGAAAAGCTCGGCCAGCGCATGTGCTGCCATCCTGATGATCCCCCGTTCCCCATGCTGGGGCTGCCGCGGGTGATGTCGACCGAGGCCGATTACAAGAAAATCATGGACGCGGTCGATATCCGCGCCAATGGCATTACGCTATGCACCGGATCGCTTGGTGCCCGGCCGGATAATGACCTGCCCGGCATGATGCGTCGGTTCGGTGATCGCGTGCATTTCCTGCATTTGCGCAACGTCAAGCGCGACACAACCGAGATCAAGGGCTCGTTCCACGAGTCCGAGCATCTGGGTGGCGATGTCGACATGGTGGCGGTGGTCGCCGAGGCTTTGAAAGAGGAAGCCCGGCGTAAGGCCGAGGGACGTTCCGACTGGAATATTCCGATGCGCCCCGATCATGGCCAGGACATTCTCGATGATATCGGTCGCCGGGCCCAGCCGGGCTACCCGACCATCGGGCGGATGCGGGGACTTGCCGAACTGCGCGGCATTATGCATGCTTTTGGACATAGCGAACTCGGGATTGTCTAACCATGCCCTCTAGTGACCATTTGCACGCGGACCGGCTGCTGCCTTCCGCTGATCCGGCTTTGTCCGTTGCCCGTAAGCTTTATGAAGCGGTCGCGGACCTGCCGATCATCAGCCCGCACGGCCATACATTGCCGCTATGGTTTGCTGAAAACGAAGCCTTTACCGATCCGGCGGCGCTGTTTTTAACGCCGGATCACTATGTGCTACGCATGCTCAATAGCCGGGGACTGAGCTATGACCAGCTCGGCGTGCCGCGCAAGGATGATGGCGAGGTCGCCGACGGGCGCAGCGCCTGGCGTCTGTTCGCCGCCAATTTCCATCTGTTCGCGGGAACGCCGTCCAAGCTCTGGGTCGATCATTCCCTGCAATGGGGCTTTGGCATCAATGAGACGCTCGGCCCGGACAATGCCGACGCCATTTATGATACGATCGACGCCCGGTTAAAGGACGCGGACATGCGGCCCCTGGCCTTGCTCGACAAGGCCAATGTCGAGGCGATCGCCACGACAGAATTTGCCCTCGACGAGCTGCCCTATCATCAGGTGATGAGCGAAAAGGGTTTGATCGGACGGGTGCGCACCACCTATCGCCCCGACGATGTGACCGATCCCGATGTGCCGGGCTTTGCCGGCAATATCGAAAGACTGGGCGATCTGACCGGTCAGGACGTCGCCAATTGGGACGGGCTGATCGAGGCCCATCGCCATCGGCGCGCTTTTTTCCGCTCCATGGGCGCGGTCGCGACCGATCATGGCGTGCCGACGGCCAATACAATCGATCTGGCACCGGGTGAAAAGCAGACCCTGCTCAACCATGCGCTGGCCGGCAAACTCGATGCGGCGGGCGCTGAATTGTTCCGCGCCCAGATGCTGACCGAAATGGCCGGGCTTTCCGCCGAGGACGGCATGGTCATGCAAATTCATGCCGGCTCAAAGCGCAATACCGATCCGCAACTGATGGATGTGCGCGGCCCTAATCTTGGCGCTGATATTCCGGTCACGACGACTTTTGTCACCGGCCTGCAGCCGCTATTGGCGCGCTATGGCAATGCTCAAAATCTCCGCGTGATCCTCTTCACGCTTGATGAGACCACCTATACGCGCGAACTGGCACCCATGGCCGGGTATTGGCCCTCGGTGCTGATTGGGCCGCCCTGGTGGTTCCATGACAGCCCACAAGGCATCCGCCGCTATCTCGATGGCGTGGTGGAAACCGCCGGTTTCTACAATCTGGCCGGTTTCAACGACGATACCCGCGCCCTGATGTCGATCCCGGCGCGCCACGATGTGTGGCGGCGTGAAACCTGCCGGTTCCTCGCCAATTTCGTCGCCGAGCACCGGTTGAGCCAGCAGAGTGCTGAGGAGATTGCGATCCATCTCGCCTATCAGGCGGCCAAGGATGCCTACCGTTTGTAAGCTTGGTAAAAACATCACTGAATATTAGCGCTGACGAAAGCTTGCCAGCGTTTAATCGTGCTAGCTTTTTCTCCATGCAAACGCTTGATTCTGTTTCCCATGTCGGTGACTACCTCGGGCGCTGGAAGCTGTCCGATCCTGAGCTTGTGGCCGAGACGCCAACGAGCTGGGTCTATCGTGTCATGCGGCGCAAGATTGGGCCTTTGGCACTGAAGCTGCGGCGGCCCGGTGCCGATGCGGCTGAGGATCATGGCGGCGTGATGCAGGAATGGTATGCAGGGCAGGGTGCTGCGCGGGTCTATGCCCTTTCCGATAATGCGCAATTGCTCGAATGGCTGGATGGCAGCCCGCTCAGTGCACTGGTAGGGCAGGGCAAGGACGATACCGCCACCGACATCATCTGCCAGGTCATCACCCAATTGCACATACCGCGCGACCTGCCGCCGCCGGCCATGCTGATCCCGCTCAGCCAGCGTTTCAACGAACTATTGACCACCAATATGGTCAAATGGCCCTCGGCGGCACGTGATCTTTTGGTGCGGGCCCAGATCATTGCCCGCAAATTGCTGGCCGATATGCCGCCTGCCAAGCCGCTGCATGGCGATCTGCATCACGGCAATATCATGTTCTCACCCCGCTCCTGGGTGGCGATCAATGCCAATGGCATTCTGGGTGACCCTGCCTATGAAGTGGCCAGCAGCTTTTTGCATCCCATGGATATGACCGACATTGTGGCTGACCCCGAACGCATTACCGCTCTGGCGGACCGCTTTGCGGCACGGCTTGGGTTTGAGCGGGGCCGCATGCTCGGCTTTGCCGTGGCGCATTCAGCGCTCAGCGCCTGCCGGGAGCTCAAGGCGGGCCGGCCGGTCAAGCATCATCTGGCCGTGCTGCCGCGGCTGCTCTCCGCCTATGAACTGGCCAGCGCGCAAACAACCCGCTGAGGTTTGCCGGGAGCGCCATCGTAATTGGCGCGGCACACCACAAATTAACTCCATTCACGCAGCATGGAGGCTCTGTCGGCCCATAGGGCCAAACGATCAAGGTGTTATATGCAAAATCTGACCCGGCGGGGGTTCATTGTTCTGGGAGCTGCGGGGGCCTTGAGCGCCTGCACCAATTACGAGTTCGAAACCGCCACCCGGCCGAACGCGCTCAGCCCCGAAACCATTACCGCCAAAATCAACGAAGTGCGCCGGGCCAATGGCCGCCGGACGATCACCTATAATACCAAGCTTGCCGCCGCCGCCCGGTCGCAGGCGCAACTGATGGCCAGCCGCGACCAACTCTCCCATGACCTTGGGGTGACCCTCCGCGAACGGGTGACCGCGGCCGGTTATGTCGGCGCGGTGGGCGAAAACCTTGCCGGCGGTCATAAGACGCTGGAAGCGGCCATTGAAGGCTGGCTCGCCAGCCCCGGCCATCGCTCCACCCTGCTCAGCGAGAAATTCACCGAATTCGGCCTGGCCACCGCGCAAGTCGGCAGCGGCCGGAAAAGCCGTTACGGCACCTATTGGGCCCTGATCATGGGCGGTGACTTTGACGCCTGGCGGGTGACGATTTAGTTTTTTCGGGCTGTTTTCGTTGCCACCGCTATCCTCATCCTGAGCCTGTCGAAGGATGGGCGGTGCACGCGGCGTCAAAACCCTCGTCCTTCGACAGGCTCAGGATGAGGGTTGTGGAGCATCCGCACCTCTTAACCCCCTCGCCCCTTGGGGGAGAGGGTTGGGGTGAGGGGGCCTTTGCCCGTGAATTCTGATCTTGGCGCAGCCCCTCATCCGGCGCTTCGCGCCACCTTCTCCCCAGAGGGGCGAAGGAGAGAGGGATCACCGAGGGCTTGGTGTCCCTCAGCTCAATGTCCGCTGTACGGCGTTCTGCCAGCCGGCCAGTTTGGTCTTGCGCAATTTGGGATCCATCTTCGGGGTGAATTGCTGTTCGAGGGCCCAGGATTTGGCAAAGTCAGTGCGGTTGGGATAAAGCCCGACTTTCGAGCCGGCGAGCCAGGCAGCGCCCAGCGCCGTGGTCTCGAGAATGGTCGGGCGGTCGACCGGCGCGTCAAGGATGTCGGCTAAAAACTGCATGGTCCAGTCCGAGGCCACCATGCCGCCATCGACACGCAAAACGGTTTTGCCCGAACTGCCCTTCCAGTCCTTTTGCATGGCGCTCAACAGGTCGCGGGTCTGATAGCAGACCGCTTCCAGCGCGGCGCGGGTCAGTTCTGCCGGGCCGGTATTTCGCGTCATGCCAAACAGCGCGCCGCGCGCGTCCGCATCCCAATAGGGCGCGCCAAGGCCGACAAAGGCGGGCACCAGATAAACCTGCTGATGGGGATCGGCGCTGACGGCAAGGGCACCGGTTTCCGCCGCGTTCCTGATAATCCCCAGCCCGTCACGCAACCATTGCACTGCGGCTCCGGCAATGAAGATCGAACCCTCAAGCGCATAGGTGGTCTTGCCGTTGAGCCGATAGGCAATCGTGGTCAGCAACCGGTTTTTCGACCGCACCATATCAGACCCGGTATTGAGGAGCGCAAAACAACCGGTGCCATAGGTGGATTTGAGCATGCCTGGCTTGAAACAGGCCTGGCCGATCATCGCCGCATGCTGGTCACCGGCAACCCCGCGAATAGGAATTTCGGCACCGAACAACTCTTTGGTGGTGGTGCCGAAATCGGCGGCGCAATCCTTGACCTCGGGCAAGAGCGCGCGCGGGATGTCGAGGATTTTTAACAGCTGGTCGTCCCAGTCATGGGTTTCGATATTAAACATCAGCGTGCGGCTGGCATTGGTGGCATCGGTCGCGTGCACGTCCCCGCCGGTCAGTCGCCAGATCAGGAAGCTGTCAATGGTGCCGAAGGCCAGTTCGCCCGCCAGCGCGCGCTTGCGGGCACCTTTGACATTGTCGAGCAGCCATTTGACCTTGGTGCCGGAGAAATAAGGGTCGAGCAGCAGGCCGGTCTTGCGGGTGAACAGCTTTTCATGGCCCTGCTTTTTCAGCTTTTCACACATGCGGGCGGTGCGGCGGTCCTGCCAGACAATGGCGTTGTGAATGGGCTTGCCGGTGGTCCGGTCCCAGATGACAACGGTTTCGCGCTGATTGGTAATGCCGAGGGCCGCAATGTCGGCGGCGACGATTTCAGCCTTGGCAAAGGCGGCCTTGCAGGTGGTAACCACGCTTTTCCAGATGTCTTCGGGATCGTGTTCGACCCAGCCAGAATCGGGGAAATGCTGGGGGAATTCCTTTTGGCCGCTGCCGGCGATTTTGAGTTCAGAATCGAAAACAATCGCCCGGCTGGACGTGGTGCCCTGATCAATGGCCAGCACATATTTGTTGGTCACGCAATTTCCCCCCCGCGTCTCGTTTTGAGATAAGCCTCCAGCGCCTTGATGTCACGGTTATTGAGACGAAGGCCCAGCTTGGTGCGCCGCCACAAAATGTCCTCCACCGTTTCCGCCCATTCCGCCTCAAGCTGATAATCGACCTCACGGGCCGTCAGGTCAGCGCCGAAATTCTCGCCCAGATCAGCGAGGCGTTTCGCATCACCCAACAGGATACGGGCGCGGGTGCCATATTGGCGCAGCAACCGCCGCAAATGGGTGGGCAGCAGGAACGGGTAATCGGCGCTGAGCGCGCGCAGTTCTTCGGCAAAACTGCCAATGGCGAAATCGCCGCCGGGCAGGGTGGACCCGGCGGTCCAGGGCGCGCCTTTGGCCCCAAGCAGGTTTTCGACATGGTCCAGCGTTTCATCTGCCAAAACGCGGAACGTGGTCAGCTTGCCGCCCAATACATTGAGCAGCGGGGCCGCGCCCGGCTTTTCATCCAGCTTGAGCACAAATTCCCGGCTGGTTTCCTGCGCCTTGGCCGTGCCGTCGTCAAATAGCGGGCGGACGCCGGAATAGGCCCAGACCACTTGCGCGCGCTCAACCGGGTGGCTGAAATATTCGCTTGCCGCGTCGCAGAGATAAGTGAGTTCTTCTGAACTGATCGCCACATCGGTGGGGTCGCCCGCATAGTCCTGATCGGTGGTGCCGATCAGGGTGAAATCATCCTCATAGGGAATGGCAAAAATGATGCGGCCATCCGGGTTTTGAAAAATATAGCAATAATCGTGATCGAACAGCTTGTTGACGACGATATGGCTGCCTTTGACCAGACGGATATTATGGTCATCGCCCCGCCCCTCGATAGTGCCAAGCACCTTGTCGACCCAGGGTCCGGCGGCATTGATCAGCATGCGCGCCTGAATGGTTTCGGTTTCACCACTGCCCAGATGCAGCACATCGACTTCCCAGAGATCGCCCGCGCGCCGGGCGGCAATCACCTTGGTGCGCGTATTGATGGACGCGCCCTTGTCGGCGGCATCGCGGGCATTGAGCAGCACGAGGCGTGCATCATCGACCCAGCAATCGGAATATTCAAACCCGGTGCCATAGCCGGGGCGCAGGGGCTTGCCGGCGGCGTGTTTGCCCAGATTGATGGTTTTGGTGGCGGGGAGCTTCTTGCGCCCGCCGATATGGTCATAAAGAAACAGGCCCGCACGCAGCATCCAGCGCGGGCGCAGGCCCTTTTGATAGGGCAGCACAAAGCGCAGCGGTTTGACGATATGCGGGGCCATGGCCCAGAGCACTTCACGCTCTTTGAGCGCTTCGCGCACGAGGCCAAAATCATATTGCTCGAGATAGCGCAGGCCACCATGGATCAGCTTGGTCGCGGCCGAAGAGGTGCCCGAGGCGAGGTCATCCATCTCCGCCAGATAGACCGCATAGCCGCGCCCCTGCGCATCGCGCGCGATGCCGCATCCATTGACGCCGCCACCGATGACGAAAATGTCGTAAACTGTCTCTGGCATGTTCAAGCCTTTTGCCGCTGCGGTGTGTGGTCCGCTGCAATTTGTTGTTTTTCAAAACTTAAATAGACATTGTAACTCCCGGATAACAGAGGCGGGCAGGTGAAATCAATCCGCTGGCATTGACCTGCCGGTCTATTTCTGTCCTTTTCGAGGCTCCATTCTAGTCCGCGGAGCCGGGCCCATATGCTATCGGTTTTGAACGTTGTTGCGCCGGTTTTTGCGCTGGTGATCGCGGGTTTCCTTGCGGTGCGCTTTAAACTCTATCCCGCCATCGGCGTGCGCGGGCTATTGGCCTTCGTCAATAATTTTGCCACGCCCTGCCTGCTGTTTCGCGCCGCCCTGTCGGTGGATTTCCAGTCGGTGTTCAATCCGCAGATCATCATCGGGTTTTATGCCGGGGCTCTGGTGGCTTTTGCCATCGGCATTTTCCTGTCGCGCACCCTTTTTTCCGATAGTCCCGGCGAAGCGGCGGCCTCCGGCTTTGGCGCCATGTATTCCAATTGTGTGCTCCTCGGAATCCCGATCATTCAGCGCGCTTTCGGCGAGGCGGCGCTGCCCACCATTTATTCGATCCTCAGCCTGCATGCGCCCCTGTTGATGACGCTCGCCCTGCTGGTGATTGAACTGACGCGGCGCGATGGCACCTCATTGGGCGGTGCCTTGGTGAAAGCGGGGCAACGCATTGTTACCAACCCGCTGCTGATCGGGCTGGGGCTGGGTTTGATCGGCAATGTCGCCGGGCTGAAACTGATCGAGGTGGCCGACGCCTTTACCCTGATGATGGCGCAGGCTGTGGTGCCCGTGGCCCTGTTTGGTCTCGGGGGGGCGCTCAATGAATACAAGCTGCGCGAAAACTGGACGCAGGCGCTGGCCATGTCGGGTTTGAAACTGTTTGTGCAGCCGGCAATTGCCTGGGTGCTGCTGGTGCCAATATTTCATGTCGAGCATGAAATCGCCCGCTATGCGGTGGTGCTGGCGGCCATGCCGACCGGCATCAACGCCTATATCTTTGCCACCAATTATAACCGCTCGGTCGATGTGGCGGCCAATACCGTGTTGATCGCCACCGGCCTGTCGGTGCTGTCGATTTCGATGTGGCTCTACATCATGAGCTTTTGACGGCCCCGAAGGGCATGTCGCCGGGGCGCCGCTGTTGACCCCTGTGGTCTGAATGCCGGTTCAGGTCTTGTTGTGGCGCAACAAGATCATCGAGATGAAGGGAATGGCAAAGCCGAGCGCCAGCAGCCGCAGGGCATGATGTGCGGCCACAAAGGCGGTATCATAGCCAAAGGCAACGCCAAGCGCGCCCATGGTCTCCAGCCCCCCCGGGGCAAGGGCAATCCAGATCTGCCCGAACGGCATGCCGATCATCGGTGTGATGATGAAGGCAATCAGGGTGACAATACCGATGGAAACGAGGCCTACCACCAGACCGCCAACCAGAGACTGGCGTAATTCCATTGCCGAAACCCCCGCAAAGCGCGACCCGATCAGTGCGCCCATGAAAATGAAGCTGAAGATCACCAGCGGCAAGGGCACGGAGCCGTCAAACAGCCCCAGCAGCCGGGCGGTGGTGGAAACCGCCATGGCCCCGAGCACATAGCCGGCGGGCACGTTGAAACGCTTGAACGCATAGCCGCCAATTGCGCAGGCAAGCGCCAGCACAAAAAGGCTGAGCATGGACATGTCCGGGGGCCTGTGCGGTGGCACCATGCCACCCGGCGACAGGACCTGCGCCCCGACCGGCACGGCAATGGTCAGGATCAGCACACGGATCGACTGGATCACCGCAATCTGGCGGGTATTGCCGTGCCCGGTCTCCGAAATGCCGATGATGAAGCTGAGATGGCCCGGGCAGGACGAAAGAAACGCGGTGATCCGGTCGATCCCGAACAGCCGGTGCAGGACAATTGTGGTCAGCGTGATGATGATCACCAGCCCGACCAGAAGCGCGGTAATGCTGATCGGCCAATGCACAATCAGGCTGAGCGTGTCTTTGGAAACATTGGCCCCCATCGACATGCCGATCACGACGAAAGCCACATCGCGCATCGGGGTGAGGGTGACCGCCCGCATGCCGAACAGGGCGGAGATGGAAACCGCCAGCGCGCCGCCGCACATATAGGCCGCGGGCAGGCCCAGCGCATCCGCGCCAAGGCCGCCAAGCGCCGAGACAATCAGGGTGAGGGCCGCCCAGCCGATAAGGCGGCTATTGGCCGACAGTTTCATTGCGCAATGGGCATGGCTGTTTCAGCGAGCTTCACCCAATAGGACACCCCGACGGGAATGATCTCGTCATTGAAATCATATTTGTCGTCATGCAGCCCGGCCGTATCGCCCTGACCCACCAGGATATAGGCGCCGGGACGCGCTTGCAGCATGTAGGAAAAGTCTTCGCCGCCCATTGTCGGATTGACGTTGCGATTAACCCGCTCCTCGCCCGCGACCAGCGCCGCGATATCCCCGGCGAACTGGGTTTGTTGCGGGGCGTTGACCGTCACCGGATAGCCGCGCCGATAGGTGATGCTGGCACGCGCGCCATAGCTCTTGGCGAATTGCGGCACGAAATCATTGAGGCGCTGTTCCATCAGGTTGCGCACATCTTCATCGAGCGTGCGCACTGTGCCGGTGATCTTGGCCGTGCGCGGAATGACATTATTGGCTTCGCCCGCCTTGATGACGGTGACCGAAAGCACGGCCGACTTGACCGGATCGACATTGCGCGAGACCAGAGTCTGCAACCCCGAAATCATCTGCGCGGCGGTGACAATCGGATCGATCGCCAGATGCGGCAGCGCCGCATGGCCGCCAACGCCTTCAATATCAATGGCAAACACATCGGTTGCGGCCATGATGCCGCCTTCCCGGATGCCGAACTCACCCACCGGAATCCCGGGAAAATTATGCATGCCATAGACTTCATCAATGGCGAATTTCTCCATCATGCCGTCTTTGACCATGGCATCGCCGCCGCCGCCGCCTTCTTCGGCGGGCTGGAAGATCAGCGCCACGGTGCCGTCGAAATTGCGGGTCTCGGCCAGATATTTGGCCGCGCCCAGCAACATGGCGGTGTGCCCGTCATGGCCGCAGGCATGCATCTTGCCCGAAATGGTGGACGCATAGGGCTTGCCGGTATTCTCGGTGATCGGCAGCGCATCCATATCGGCGCGCAGGCCAATGACCTTGCCGCTCTTGTTGCTCTTGCCCTTGATGATGCCGACAACGCCGGTGCGCCCGAGCCCGGTCACGACCTTATCAACCCCAAAGGATTTCAGCATTTCTTCAACTTTGCCGGCCGTCCGGTGCACATCGTACAAGAGCTCGGGATTGGCGTGGAAATCGCGGCGCCAGGCAGTGATCTCCTGGTGAAATTCGGCAACACGGTTGATGACAGGCATGAGAATTCCGGATGAACAAGGAAGGAACACCCTATGTCGCGCCGTTAGCGCGCCGCGTCAACTCCGGGCGCTTCAATCACAGTTTGAGTTCGGCGATTTCACCGCCGGTCATCGGCACTGTCAGCACGTAACCCTCTGCCTGCTGGCGCAGCGAAAATGTGCCATTGGCGGCAAAGGGCAGGGGGAGCCGCGCAATGTCACGGACCTTGCCCTTAGCAAAACTGATGACCCGAATAAATCGTCGGCTGCCGTCGGGAATGGCGAGATCGGCAATGCCGTCATGATCGATATCGGCGACCGCAGCCATGCCGGTAAAGGGCGAACCATTGTTGTGGTTCGAGACATCATCAACGGCGCCGATTTTTTGAAAACCCTTTGGGCCCAACGTCCAGAATTCCAGCCGCTTGACCAGATGCGGCATGGCCACCAGCGCCACATCGAGTTGCCCGTCGCCATCGAAATCGGCAATGCCCGCCGGGTTGAGCCAGCGATAGGGCTGCCCGACAAACGGGGTTTTGGCCTTGAGAGTGATCGCGTCCCCCTCAACGGCGTAGGCCGCGAGCGAGGCGCCCTGATCAAGAGCGGTCAGCACCAGAATGATTTCATCCTTGCCGTCGCCATCGAGATCGGCAAGGCGCGGCTGCCGGTCCTCGAACACATACGCCGCATCGAGCATCAGCGTCAAAACCCGGCCATCAGCCATTTTCAGCCGCACGCCGCCCGGCTCATAATTGCTGCCCTGCACAAAATGCTTGTAACGGGTGACCGGCGCGATCAGCCAGGCTTCAGCAATGTCATTTTGGCCTTGGGCGATCCGCAAATCGGCAATCGCCTCGGGGTCTGTATTGGCGGAAATCCCTGCCGCTGTGGCCAGGTTGGCGCAGAACAGGGCAATCAGCAATGTTACGCCGATCATCAGGGGCAATGTTTTCTCTCGGATGCGCAAACCTTGGGCGTTATATTCCATTCAGCGACCTTGCGCCCCGGACCCGCCTTTGCATAGAGATGTACCGGTAAAGCCCTCGTGATCGGGATTTGTTGGATTGTGTGCCCGTCCTGACTTTGGCGTTGGCATCAAGGCCAAGAGCCCAAGCCCGATTGCAAATTTTTGTGGTCAGCCTATAAAGGCCGGGCAAATTTTAGTGCCCGGAAACCAATCTAATGTTCGAAACTTTGAAGAAGGCCCCCCTCGACAAGATTTTTGCCCTGATGGGCGAATACAAGGCCGACCCGCGTAAAGACAAAACCGATCTCGGCATTGGTGTCTATAAAGACCCGACCGGTGAAACCCCGATCATGTCTGCGGTCAAAAAAGCCGAACAGCGCGTTTTCGCCGCTGCCAAGACCAAGTCCTATGTCGGGGTTTCCGGCAATCGCGGCTTTTGCGATGCCATTACCGATCTGGTGTTTGGCGATTCGATCGGGAAGTCCCGTATCGCCTCGGTACAGGCCCCCGGCGGCACCGGCTCGATCTGGGTATTGCTGCAGGTGCTGAACCGCGCCCGTCCCGGCGGCAAAGTGTGGATCTCCGATCCGACCTGGCCAAACCACAAGCCCATGTGCGAACTCGCCGGGCTTGATGTGCATAGCTATCCCTATTTCGACGCCGCAACCGGCGAAGTGAAATTTGATGAAATGCTGGCCTGCCTTGATCAGATGGGGCCAAAGGACACCGTGCTGCTGCATGCGTGCTGCCATAATCCGACGGGCGCCAACCTCACCAATGCCCAATGGGACAGGGTGGCGGCCAGCCTTAAAAAGACCGGTGCCTTTCCGCTGATCGATCTGGCCTATCTCGGCTTTGGCGACGGGCTTGAGGCGGATGCCTATGCACCGCGCAAACTGGCAGAGGAACTGCCCGAACTGATGCTGGCCTTCTCGGCCTCCAAGAATTTTGGTCTCTATCGGGAACGGGCCGGTTGCGCCATCTGTGTTGCCAGCGATGATGCCAATGCGGCGATTGCCTATTCGCAAATGGCCAATATTATTCGCGCCTCCTATTCGCAGCCGCCCGATCACGGCGCGGAAATCGTTCGGGTGATCCTCTCTGATCCCGAATTGCGGGCCGAATGGGAAGCCGAGCTGAAAGAGATGCGTGAACGCATGGTGCGCTTGCGCATCAAGCTGGCCGATGCCATTCGCGAACGCTCCAATGCCACCGACTTTGATTTCGTCGCGCGGCACCGGGGCATGTTCTCGCTGCTCGGGCTCGATAAAGCCCAGGTTGAGCATTTAAAACTGTCAAACGGCATCTATATGATAGATGACAGCCGCATCAATGTGGCCGGCATACCCGAAGAGCGGGTAGGTGAACTGGCGGATGCCTTGCTGGCTGTCGCCACCAGCGATTGATCTTGCGGGCACGCTGCGGCGTGCTGCACAATCACTGGACATGAAGAGAAATTTTTCCTGGAGGAAGTCATGAAATTTTTTGTCGATACTGCCGAAGTCAAGGAAATCCAGGAGCTTTACGAAACCGGGCTTTTGGATGGCGTGACCACCAATCCAAGCCTGATTGCCAAATCTGGCCGTGATTTCAAGGAAGTCATTGCGGAAATCTGTGGCATCGTACCGGGCCCCGTTTCTGCTGAAGTGGCCTCGACCGAGGTCAAGGGCATGATCGCCGAAGGCGAGCATCTGGCCAAGATCGCCAGCAATGTCGTCATCAAGGTGCCGCTGACCTGGGATGGTCTGAAAGCCTGCAAGCATTTCTCCGACAATGGCATCAAGACCAATGTCACGCTGTGCTTCTCGTCCACTCAGGCGCTGTTGGCGGCCAAGGTCGGCGCGACCTATATCTCGCCGTTTATCGGGCGTCTCGATGACATCAATATGGATGGCATGCAGCTGATCGAGGATATCCGCGTGATTTATGACAATTACGCCTATTCCACCGAGATTCTTGCCGCCTCCATTCGCGGTATGAACCATGTCTCCGAGGCAGCGCTTGCCGGTGCCGACGTGGCCACCATCCCGCCTGCGGTCATTCGCCAGCTTGCCAAACATCCGCTGACGGACAAGGGTCTCGAAGCGTTTGTCAAAGACTGGAAAGCTACAGGCCAGTCGATCCTCTAAAGCCGGAACCTGCATGGCTGAAAATCCAATTGCCGACGCCGTACGCGGTGCGCTTGCCCGCGTCGAAATTCCGGGCGGCGAAATGCTGGCCGGTTATGCCGGTCTGAGCGATATCATCGTCACCCCAAGTGCCGTGGCCTTTGCCATTTCGGTAGAGCCCGGCATGGAAGGGGCTTTCGGCCCGGTGCGGGCCGCCGCCACCGAAGCGGCACAAGCCGTCGCCGAGGGGCGCAAGATCATGGTCTCGCTGACCGCCGACCGGACGCCAACGGGCGCCGGCAAGGGCGGTGCCGCGCCGCAACAGCGCCAGCCACCGGCCCAGAAATCAGCCGTTAAAGGCATTCGCCATATCGTCGCCATTGCCTCGGGCAAGGGCGGGGTTGGCAAGTCCACCTGCGCCGTCAATCTGGCGCTGGCCTTGCAGGCCGAAGGTCTTAAAGTCGGCGTGCTTGATGCCGATCTCTACGGTCCATCCGTGCCCAAACTGCTCGGGCTTGAAGGCAAGCCGGCCGTGCGCGATGACGGGATTTTCGTCGCCCATGAAGCCTATGGCCTCAAGGCGATTTCCATCGGCTCGATGCTGGAAAAGGATCAGGCCGTGGTCTGGCGTGGCCCGATGGCGACGTCGGCCCTGCGCCAGCTGTTGCGCGAGACCGATTGGGGCGAGCTCGACGTGCTGATTGTCGATCTGCCCCCCGGCACCGGCGATATCCAGATTTCGCTTTGCCAGCAGGTTGAGCTGTCCGGCGCCGTGATTGTCTCCACCCCGCAGGATCTGGCCCTGATCGATGCCAAAAAGGCGCTCGACATGTTCCGGCGTTTGCAGATCCGGATTTTCGGCCTGATCGAGAACATGAGCTATTTCATCGCCCCCGATACCGGCAATCGCTATGACATTTTTGGCCATGGCGGCGCAAAGACGGCGGCGGGTGAGCTGGGGCTTGAATTCCTCGGCGAAGTGCCGTTGCACATGGCGATCCGTGAACAATCCGATGCCGGTGCACCCGTGGTGGCCTCGGCCCCCGATGGGCCAGAAGCGGCGGCCTTCAAAGCGGTCGCCCGCAAAATGCTGGCCGACACTCCGGCTTTGCGAGGCTGAGACGGCGCGCAATCGGGGGCATTGGTGCCCCCGAAGGCTGGCCCGTGCTGGTAAGACATTCTTAACCAGACCCCACGGAAGCGCGACGATATAATTAGAAAAAACTGATGATAAATCTTTCCATGGGACTTTGCCTGAATCGATCAGGAGATCTCATGATGAAGCCGGTTCTATATATTCTTGGCATACTCGGATTTGTTGCCGCCCTTGTGCTTGGCGCGACGTCCGGATTGAACGTGGCCGTCGACAGGGCCGTCTCGGTCGCTGGATTGCACACCGCCGAGCTATGGACTAGGCATCTTGAACAGCTCGCTGCTGGCGATATGCCCAATATGGAAACGGTGAATTCAGCGTCCCCGACCCATGCCCCCCCGGCACGCGCTGCGGCAGGCGGTGTAATCTCCTCAGCCGGAAATGGTGCCCATATGCAGGTCGAGGGGCTCGGCAATGCCGGAGATGTCTTCCATTATCATGTTATCGCCGCCAAGAGGGGCATGGACACGGCAAGCACACATGAAGACGGCCATACGGCCGGTGCCATGGGGGCGGATGCGTCCGGCCATCGACATGACGCGCCTATCGAAAAAGTATTGGCAGAAGGGGTGAGCCAGTCGGAATTGCATCATGGCACGCCGGAAAACGGACTGCCCGGTACCTATGTCGAGGCTTTTGTGCCGCTGCGCGGCGCGGATGGCACGGTGACCGATGTGGCCGAAATCATGGTTGATCAGACGGTGATCGCGCGCCTTTTCCACCAGTCCTTCAGCATGCTCTCTCTGGTGATTGCCTCGGCCTTCGCTCTTGTCTTTGGTATTCCCTATATCGCTTTTCTGATCAAAACCCGGCAGGAAGCCCATTCGCGCAAACAGGTGGATTACCTGGCGCGTTATGATCAGGTCACCAATTTGCTCAACCGTGCCGGATTTGCCGCGGTGCTGGATCAGAAACAGGCGTCCGGCGAGCTCGATCTGGCGCATGTCGGCATGATTTTTGTCGATCTTGATCACTTCAAGACCATTAATGATACCTTCGGGCACAAGGGCGGCGACAGCTTTTTGCGTCATGTCGGGGATTCCATTTGCAGCAATCTCGGCCCGCTCGATGTTGCCGGGCGCCTTGGAGGCGATGAATTTGTCATTCTCGCCCAGCGCGACAGCCTCGAAGATATTGAAACGCTTGTGAACAGTATCCGTGCCGCTGTTTCAACGCCATTGCGCCGGGATGGCGACACGATTGTGGGGCATCTCAGCCTAGGGATCCATTACGGCGATGCTGCCGGGCTGACCCTTGAGGAGCGGATGCAAAAGGCAGATATCGCCTTGTATGAGGCCAAGCTTGAGGGCCGGAACATCTATTGCATTTTCACGCCCGAGCTCGAAATGCGTCACAAGCGACGCCAGCGCATTGAAGCCGCCATTCATGCCGGTATCGAAGATGATGGCTTCGCGCTGCATTTCCAGCCGCTCCTGCATCAGGACAACAAGAAATGCGCCGGGTTCGAGGCCTTGTTGCGCCTCAATGATGCGGCGGGCGTTGCCATTCCCCCCGCGGAATTCATCCCGATTGCCGAAGCCATGGGCGCGATCGGCACAATCGGCGCCTGGGTGCTGGAAGAGGCCGTCATGGCCGCCCGCGATTGGCCGGAACCGCTATTTGTCGCGGTGAACCTGTCGGCGCGGCAATTCGATGACGGCTCGCTGGTGTCGATCGTCAAACGCGTTCTTGCCGAAAGCGGGCTGGACCCGAAACGCCTGGAACTGGAAGTCACCGAAAGCCTGTTGATGGACAATACCGAAAAGGTCGCCATCCAGCTTGATGAATTGCGCCAGCTCGGCGTCTCGATCGCCATGGATGATTTCGGTACCGGCTATTCCAGCCTTGGCTATCTGTGGAAATTCGGCTTTGACAAGCTCAAGATCGATCGTTCCTTCATTGCCGGGCTTGCCGATGACAAGGAAAAGGTCAGGGAAGTTCTCGAAACCATCATCCTTCTGGGCCACCGGCTCGACATGACGGTAACAGCCGAGGGCATCGAGACCGAAGAACAAGCCCAGGTGCTGGCCGATCTCAACTGCGACTATTTCCAGGGCTATCTTTATGGCAAGGCCATGCCGGTGACCGAGCTGGCCCCCTTCGTGCTGTCCAATCTCAGCGAAAGCGCGCAGCAGCCCGTATCGACGCCGAACCGGATCGGGGTCAATCGCTAGCATGGCAATCTTTCCCCGCGCGACCCGGCCCTAAAACTGACTTGACAGGCTGCTAGGGTGCGCTAAACCGCTGTCGATCTGTAATCGATTACAGTAAATGTCAGCGCTGGCGAGGGAGCCCATCATGTTTTCAGTCTCACGTGACCAGTTCGGACCGGACTTCATCTTTGGCGCGGCAACCGCCGCCTATCAGATCGAGGGCGGGCAGACCGATGGGCGCGGCCCCTCGATCTGGGACAGTTTTGCCCGCACCCCCGGCAATACCCATAATGGCGATAGCGGCGTCATGGCCTGCGACCATTACAATCGCTGGCCCGAAGACCTCGACCTGCTGCGCGATGCCGGTTTTGACGCGTACCGCTTTTCCTTCGCCTGGCCCCGGCTGATCCCCGAGGGCATCGGGGCGGTGAACGACAAGGGCGTGGATTTTTACGACCGGCTGATCGACGGCATGCTCGAGCGCGGTCTCAAGCCTTATGCGACGCTCTATCATTGGGATCTGCCTTCACCGCTGCAGGATAAGGGCGGCTGGATGAATCGCGATATCGCGAGCTGGTTCGCCGATTATGCGGTGCTGGTGCAGCAAAAATTTGGCGACCGGCTGGCGGCGACCGCCACCATCAACGAACCTTGGTGTGTGGCCTTTCTCAGTCACTTTCTCGGGGTGCATGCGCCGGGCTATCGCGATATCCGCGCCGCATCCCGCGCCATGCATCATGTGCTTTTGGCCCATGGCACGGCCATCGAGGCGATGCGGGCAGAAGGGGCGGCTAATCTTGGCATCGTGCTCAACCTGCAAAAATCCGAACCGGCATCGGACAGTGCAAAAGATGCAGCCGCGACCCGCCTGTTCGATGGGATTTTCAATCGCTGGTATCTCGAGGGCCTGTTCAGGGGCACCTATCCCGCCGACATTGTTGCCTTTCTCGGCGACAATCTGCCCGAAGGTTTTGCCGATGACATGGCAACGGTAACTGCGCCGATCGACTGGCTGGGCATTAATTATTATACCCGCTCGCTGATCGCCGATGATCCGTCATCGCCGTATTTTCCGGCGAAAGAGATCAAGGGACCGCTGGAGAAGACCGATATCGGCTGGGAAATCTACCCAGAAGGGCTGACCGACCTGCTGCTGCGGGTCTCCAACGATTATACAAAATTGCCGCTATTCGTGACCGAAAACGGCATGGCCGAAGTCGAAGGCATCGATGATCCGCGCCGGGTCGCCTATTATGATGCCCATCTCAAGGCCGTGTTGTCGGCCCGGGAGCAGGGGGCGGATATGCGCGGCTATTTTGCCTGGTCGCTGCTGGATAATTATGAATGGGCCGAGGGCTATGACAAGCGCTTCGGGCTGGTGCATGTGGATTATCAGAGCCAGAAACGCAGCCCCAAAGCCAGCTATCGCGCCTTTCAGGGCCTGTTGCATAACACGGGTGCGCCGAGGGGTTGAGGGTGGCAGAGTCCGGCTTTTGGGGCCGGAAAATGCCGCTCGTTGCAAGGGGTGCGACGCATAAGCTACTTGGCAATTCTAACGCTTTGTGCCACGTTAACGAACCGCTAACGGACCGGTAAACCGTGACAATCGGCGGCTAAAACGTTTTGAATTCCAAAACGTTTTGGGGAGGTTCGGACGGGCGGAGGCTTTGCGTGCTGACAAGGTGCGAAGGTCCTTAAATGATGTGCGATGGGAGGACTATATGCACAAGAAACTAAGAGCAGGCGTGTCTGCCGCAGCGATGCTTATGGCATGCGTGACCGGTGCGAACGCCCAGACCATGATGTCTGATATGGAAGCCATGGACCTCAGCGGCCAGACGCTGTCGATCTTCGGGCCCTGGCTGACCGCCGATCAGGACAATTTCCAAAAGGTCATCGACGGCTTTACCGAGGCGACCGGCGCGACCGTGAACTATTCGGGTTCCGACAGCTTCGAGCAGCAGATTGTCATCGATACATCGGCAGGTTCACCCCCCAATATCGCGGTATTTCCGCAGCCGGGCCTTGCAGCGGATCTCGCCGCCAAGGGTCAGCTGACCGCGCTTGGCGACGATGTGAAAACCTTCCTCACCGAGAATTATTCGGCAGGCCAGTCCTGGGTTGATCTGTCGAGCTATCCCGATGCGAATGGCGAAACCAGGCTGTTTGCGTTTCCCTTCAAGGCCGATGTAAAATCACTGGTCTGGTATTCGCCGGACAATTTCGCTGACGCCGGTTATGACGTGCCCGAGAGCATGGAAGACCTGATCGCCTTGTCCGAGCAGATCGTGGCCGATGGCGGCACGCCCTGGTGTATTGGTCTGGGTTCAGGCGCTGCCACCGGCTGGCCGGCCACCGACTGGATTGAAGACATCATGCTGCGCACGCAGACCCCTGAAGTCTATGACCAGTGGGTGAGCAATGAGGTCAAGTTCAACGACCCGCGTGTTGTTGAAGCCATCGAGACCTTCGGCATGTTTGCCAAGGATGATTCAATGGTTGATGGCGGTGCCGCAGCCGTTGGCGCCACCGATTTCCGCGACAGCCCCAAGGGCCTCTTCGCCGTGCCGCCCAAATGCTACATGCATCATCAGGCCTCCTTCATTCCCTCCTTCTTCCCTGAAGGCACGGAATTGGGCATTGATGCCGATTTCTTCTACTTCCCGCCTTATGCGGAAAAAGACCTCGGCCGGCCGGTACTGGGCGCTGGCACCCTGTTTGCCATCACCAATGACAGCCCGGCTGCAGAAGCCTTCATCAAATATCTTGAAACCAAGGAAGCGCATGAAACCTGGATGGGTCTTTCCGGCTTCCTGACGCCCTATAAGGCAGTGGATCCGGCAGCCTATGCCGATGATACCCTGCGCGGCCTCGGTGAAATTCTCACCAATGCCACCACCTTCCGCTTTGATGGTTCTGACCTGATGCCCGGGGCGATTGGTGCTGGTGCGTTCTGGACCGGCATGGTCGATTATGTCGGCGGCAAATCCGCTCAAGAGGTTGCCGACGAGATCCAGGCCAGCTGGGACTCGATCAGATAGCGACAAAAACGCTGGCCCGGCGTTCTGCGCCGGGCCACACTGCGATGCCGGATATAACTGGCGGGGACGATCTGAGGGGGGAGTTTTCAGATGTTGGAGCAGATAGTCTACGCGCTAGGTACCGTCGTGATCGGTGTTCTGGCGTGTTTCACCTACTTTTGGGGCACCAATTGGCTGCTCGACGCGTTTCTCGCCTCCGATGAAATGGGGGGTGCCAGATCTGTCCGGCGCGATACGCTGCGCACCAGAATCCGCCCCTGGCTGTTTCTCGCCCCCGCGCTGTTTTTCATGGGGCTTTATCTGGCCTATCCGGTCGTTGCGACGCTCTGGCTGTCATTTGGCGACCGGACCGGCAGCAATTTCGTCGGTTTTTCCAATTATATCTGGGCCTTTCAGGACCCCAATTTCCTGCAATCAATCGGCAATAACCTGCTCTGGCTGATCATCGTGCCCTCGGCGGCCACCGCTTTCGGCCTCCTGGTTGCTGTATTGGCCGACCGGCTCTGGTGGGGCAATATTGCCAAATCCATGATCTTCATGCCCATGGCCATTTCCTTTGTCGGCGCGTCGGTCATCTGGAAATTCGTCTATGATTACCGGGGGCCGGATTCCGCTCAGATCGGTGTGCTCAATGCTATTGTGCAGGCCTTTGGCGGCACGCCGCAGGCCTGGATCACGGTGCCGTTCTGGAACAATATTTTCCTCATGATCATTCTGATCTGGATCCAGACCGGCTTTGCCATGGTTATCCTGTCAGCAGCCTTGCGCGGCATTCCCGACGAGACGCTGGAAGCGGCCCGCATTGATGGTGCCAGTGATATCCGGATTTTCTTCGATATCATGATCCCGCAAATCTTCCCCACCATTCTCGTGGTCTGGACCACGATCACCATTACCGTGCTCAAGGTGTTCGATATCGTTCTGGCCATGACCAATGGCCAATGGGACACTCAGGTGCTGGCCAATCTGATGTTTGACTGGATGTTCCGTGGTGGCGGCGATAGCGGCCGCAGTTCGACTGTCGCCATTGTCATCATGCTGGCGGTGCTGCCAATCATGGTGTGGAATATTCGCAATGCCAATGCTGAGGAGGTAACCCGCTAATGACCACCACAGCTCTGGCAGACGCCGATACCGTCCACACCCCCGCCAAAAGTTCCTTTTTTGCGCGCATCAAATGGGGCCGGATGGCCGCCCACGGCGCGCTCCTGTTCCTCGTCATCCTCTGGACCTTTCCAACCGCTGGCCTGTTGGTCAGTTCGCTGCGCGACAAGGATCAATTGACGATCTCCGGCTGGTGGACCGCGCTGGTCGCCACCGACCGCAGTGAGGTTGCGCGCCTCAGTACAGCCATCGATCAGGTCGCGGAAGATGGTTCATTCCATATTCGCGGCGCGTTTTTTGAGCCCGATGCCGGCCGTACGATTGTCAGCTTTGGCCTCTCCAATAATGATCTGGCCGCAGCCAAGCCGGGGGAAACCCTGCCGATGCGCGATGGCGGTGAGATCACGGTCATGGCGGATGGCACCTATGACTGGGCGTCGTCCACCGAACTCACCCATACACGCGGCCCCCGCGTCTTTTATATCGCGGCCATTCCGCCGCAATTCACCCTCGACAATTATATCGAGGTGATCAATTCCAATGGTATCGGCCGCTCGTTCATCAACTCGTTCACGGTGACAATTCCGGCAACTATCATCCCGATCCTGATTGCGGCTTTTGCCGCTTATGCCCTGGCCTGGATGAATTTTCCCGGCCGTGGCGTGCTGGTCGCGGTGGTGGTCGGCATGCTGGTCGTGCCGCTGCAAATGTCGCTGATCCCGCTTTTGCGCATGTATAACGGCATTGCCAATATGACCGGGGGGCAGAGCAAGACCTATCTCGGCATCTGGCTGGCCCATACCGGGTTCGGCCTGCCTTTGGCCATCTATCTGTTGCGCAATTACATGGCCGGGCTGCCACGCGAAATCATGGAATCTGCCCGCGTCGATGGCGCGTCGCATTTCCACATTTTCACCACCATGGTGCTGCCGCTCTCGTTCCCGGCTTTGGCCTCGTTTGCCATCTTCCAGTTCCTTTGGGTCTGGAATGATTTGCTGGTGGCTACGGTATTCCTCGGTAATACCGAACAGACACTGGTGTTGACCGGGCGCTTGCGCGAACTGCTCGGCTCGCGCGGTGACAATTGGGAAATCCTCACCTCAGGGGCGTTCATCTCGATCATCGTACCGCTGATCGTGTTCTTCTCGCTGCAGCGCTATTTCGTCCGCGGCCTGCTGGCTGGTTCCGTCAAGGGCGGCTGATCGGCCCATCTGGTTCCCCAACTGAGGCCGGCTGCAATGCCGGCCTTTTTTCAAGGGTTGAACGGGGGCTAGGTTTCGGCGCTGAGGTGCGGGGTCGCGAGAATGGCAGCATCCATGCCTGTCGCGACCTGAAAGCTCGAAGGGATAATCGTGCCGCCGGGCACGCCCCCGTTCTCGCATTCGCGAACCAGTTCGGCAACCAGTGCGCCGCCGGCGTCGCGCAGGGAAGAGCGCACAAAGGTGAACTGGCCGTCGAACCGGCTGAGATCAAGATAATGCAATTGGTCATCCATGGTGCCAACGGCCATGTCGATGCCATCCACCACCCGCCCGGCGCGCATGATCGCCGCATAGCCTTCAACCGCCATCAGCGATGAGGAATAGAGCAGGGCCGTTACCCCCGGATCGCTGATCGCCTGCTCGGTCAACTGAAAACCGGCATCGGTCATCGGGTGCACCGTGCTGAAGGTTTTGATGCTGTTAGGGGCAAGTCCCATATCCGCAACCGCCGCCTCGACACCCTTGCGCCGGGCAATGGCGTAGGAATAGGTTTCATCGCCATTGATGAAGGCGATATTGCGATGGCCATTGGCGATCATCAAGCGGGTCAAATCGTAGAAATTGCCGAAATTGTCGATATCGACCCAGCCATACTGCTCAGAGCGATCCTCGCGTCCATGCACCACAAACGGCCGGCGTGCCTCAAGCAGAAAGCCGATACAGGGGTCACCGGGATGCGGCAGGTCGACAATGAACCCGTCGACACTATTGTCGCGCACATAGCGGTCATAGGCGGTCATGCGCTGGTCGGGCGGGGCGCTGGTCAGGACCAGATCGTAATTATGACCCCGCGCGGCGCGCAAGACCCCGGACATGACTTCAACGAAATGCGGGTCGACGAATTTGCGGTCATTGTCCGCCTGCACCCAGGCAAAGCTGTGGGTGCGCTGGGTGACGAGGCGCTGCGCATTGCGGTTGGGACGATAGCCTGCCCGTTGCGCTGCTTCCTCGACCCGCTTGCGGGTTTTCTCCCCCACATCGGTATAGCCATTAAGCGCCCGCGAGATGGTGGTGATCGAAAGTTCCAGCTCGGCGGCCAGATCCTTGATGGTCACGCTGCGCACTGCCGGGGGGCGGGGGGTGAGGTTTTTTTCTGGGTCTTTTTGCATAAGTAATTGATTTACTTCGTTGTTTTTTATAGATGTTAATGCAGTGTAACCTAATACTTGCAGTTGACGAAATGGCAATATTGTCGCTAATAGTCGGTATCTAAAACGTTTTGGTAAAATTCCGGGACCTATGGGTTTTAAGCGCCGAACAGGGGCCGGGGTGGGAGATTTTGTTGTGATCCACGGACTTTCTTCGGTCGAGCCGCATGTCAATCTGCGCCCCAAGGTTGACCCCGACTGGTGGCGTGGCGCGGTGATCTATCAGATCTATCCGCGCTCGTTTCAGGATCACAGCGGCAATGGCATTGGCGATCTCGTCGGCATTACCCAGCGGCTTGAATATGTCGCGGACCTTGGGGTCGATGCCATCTGGCTGTCGCCATTCTTTACCTCGCCGATGAAGGATTTCGGCTATGACGTCTCTAATTACCGCGACGTCGATCCGGTCTTCGGTACCATCGAGGATTTCGATCGCCTTTTGGAAAAGGCGCATGATCTGGGGCTGAGGGTGATCATCGATCAGGTGATCAGCCATTCCTCGGATCAGCATGCCTGGTTTCAGGAAAGCCGCCAGTCGCGCACCAATGCCCGCGAGGACTGGTATGTCTGGGCCGATCCCAAGCCCGATGGCACCCCGCCCAATAACTGGCTGTCGATCTTTGGCGGCTCCGCCTGGACCTGGGACCCGCGCCGCATGCAATATTACATGCATAATTTTCTCGCCAGCCAGCCGGATCTGAACTTTCACAATCCCGACGTGCGCAAGTCCTTGCTGGGGGAAATGCGCTTCTGGCTGGAGCGGGGCGTCGACGGCTTCCGGCTCGACACGGTCAATTTCTATTTCTGCTCGCAAGGGCTCGAACCCAATCCGGCGATCAAGCCGGAGGACTATAACGACTCCACAGCGCCCGATGTGAACCCGTATAACCTGCAGGACCATATCTTCGACAAGAGCCAGCCCGAAAATGTCGTCTTCATGGAAGAGATCCGGGCGCTGCTTGACGAATTTCCCGGCACGACCTCGGTTGGCGAGATCGGCGATGCCCAGCGTCAGCTTGAAGTCATGGCGCAATATACCGCAGGCAAAAATCACCTGCACATGGCCTATACGTTCGATTTTCTCGGTGGTGCCTTCACCTCGGCGCATTTCCGCGAGTCGATCAAAACCATTGAGCAGGAAGCCCCCGATGGCTGGATCTGCCTTGCCTTTTCCAACCATGACGTGGCCCGTCATGTCAGCCGCTGGAGCCGTCACGGCAGTGAAGACATTTTTGCCCGCCTTGCCGCGACATTGCTGATGAGCATGAAAGGCTCGGTCTGTTTTTATCAGGGCGAAGAACTGGCGCTGACCGAAGCCGAAATCGCCTATGACGATCTGGTTGATCCCTATGGCAAGGAATTCTGGCCCAATTACAAGGGCCGCGACGGGTGCCGCACGCCCATGGTCTGGCAATCCGCCGCCCATCTGGGCGGCTTCACCACAGCGCCGCAAGCCTGGCTGCCGGTCCCGACGGACCATTTGGGACGGGCCGTGGACGTGCAAGAGCAGCAAAACGATTCAACCCTCGCATTCTATCGCGCACTGACCCGGTTCCGCAAACAGCATCCGGCCCTTGTGACCGGCTCGATCAAGCTGGTCGATGCGCCGGACGGGGTATTGGCCTTCATGCGGGAAAGCGCCGGCGAGAAATTGTTCTGCGCTTTCAACATGACCGACACGGCAATCGACTATCAGCTCGAAGCCGGTCCGGTCCCCACGGATATCAATGCGCCCGGTTCCCTGTCAGTCGACGCGTCAGGCTTGTTGAGTTTGACACCGTTTGGCGCGTACATTGGCACCATGCGCTAATGTTTAGCCAGCTGCCACGGACGGCGACGGCCGGGCGGGGTTCTGGCCTTCATGCGGGAAAGCGCCGACGAGAAATTGTTCTGCGCTTTCAACATGACCGACACGGCAATCGACTATCAGCTCGAAGCCGGTCCGGTCCCCACGGATATCAATGCGCCGGGTTCCCTGTCAGTCGACGCGTCAGGCTTGTTGAGTTTGACACCGTTTGGCGCGTACATTGGCACCATGCGCTAATGTTTAGCCAGCTGCCGCAAACGGTGACGACCGGGCGGACAGGGGCGTTGCGGCATGGATGCCGGTATGAAGGCGATAACGCCGGGAGGGGAGCAATATGGCCGATCTGAAGATCAGGAATCTCTACAAGAATTATGGTGCCGTAGAGATTTTGAAAGACATCAATCTCGATATCAAATCGGGGGAGTTCATCGTCTTTGTCGGCCCCTCCGGTTGCGGCAAGTCCACCCTGCTGCGCTGCATTTCCGGGCTGGAGAACATCACCAAGGGCACGCTGGAAATTGACGGGCGTATCGTCAATGACGTGGCGCCCTCCAAGCGCGGCATTGCCATGGTGTTCCAGTCCTATGCGCTTTACCCGCACATGACCGTGTTCGACAACATGGCCTATTCGCTCAAGCTGCAAAAACTGCCCAAGGAAAAGATCAAGGAAATGGTCGATGCGGCGGCGGACAAGCTGCAATTGACCGATTATCTGGACCGTCTGCCCAAGGCCCTGTCCGGCGGTCAGCGCCAGCGCGTCGCCATTGGCCGCGCCATTGTGCGCGACCCGAAAGTCTTCCTGTTCGACGAACCGCTCTCCAATCTCGATGCGGCGCTCAGGGTGCAGATGCGCATGGAGATCGCCACGCTCAATGACAGCCTGCCCGACACCACCATGATCTATGTCACCCATGATCAGGTTGAAGCCATGACCATGGCCGACCGGATTGTGGTGCTGCGTGACGGGATTGTGCAGCAGGTCGGCACGCCGATGGAATTATACGAGAGCCCGAAATCCCTGTTCGTCGCCCAGTTCATCGGGTCGCCGAAGATGAATTTCATGACCGGTGCCGATGCGGAAAAGTTCAGGGCCACAACCGTTGGCGTGCGCCCCGAACATTTCGAAATTGAAAAGAGTGGCGGTACCTGGTCGGGCAAGGTCATCTATTCGGAAAATCTGGGGTCCGATTCCTATGTCTATGTGGACATGGGGGCGCAAGAGCCGGTGATCATTCGTCAGGAAGGCAAATCGGATTACCGGGCGGGCGATGACATCAGCTTCTCGCCACGCGGGAACATGTATCACCTGTTCGACGACAAAGGGCTGCCGATCGACCACTAGAGCCGTTCAGGTTTTGCGGGGGAACACCTCTGCTCATCTCCCGCTCATCGTCATCCCCGCCCGGCGGGGATCCAGTGCGCCGCGTCGGCGGTGCGAAGAAGCCTTGTGCGGGCAGGACTGCCCGCTGCTGGATTCCCGCCTGCGCGGGAATGACACTGTGGCCCCCAAACCCTCATGGTGAGCCTGTCGAACCACGAGGGTTTGGGAATACGGGGTGCCTCTTAACCCCCTCGCCCCTTGGGGGAGAGGGGGGCTTTGCCCGTGAGTTATGGGCAACCCCTCATCCGGCGCTTCGCGCCACCTTCTCCCCAGAGGGGCGAAGGAAAGGGGCACCGGATTATATGCATCCCGCTTATGGATCGCCGCGCGCCTATGGCGCTCGCAATGACGGCGGAGAGATTGAAAAAGGGACTGCGTGCGGTCCCTTCTTCTCCCTCCCCCTTGTGGGGACTTCGAGCCGTCCCGTAGAGCCAATCGTGCCAGTGGCACGATTGGAGGTGAGAAGGCCATGAGGCCTATGGCCGAATGGCAAGGTGGGGGCGGCCCGAAGGGCCAAACAAGGACTCTGCAATCTCTCCGCCAATACCGCACTTGTGGCTCCCCCCCCCCCCCCCCCCCCCCCCCCCCC
>Ga0209344_10000613_pt1 | contig 57870 bp, 55 predicted proteins | sample Cruoilmetagenom6_FD_187293 | JGI IMG/M metagenome (GOLD analysis project Ga0209344, IMG submission 187293) | Oil polluted marine microbial communities from Coal Oil Point, Santa Barbara, California, USA - Santa Barbara Oil Seep Sample 6 (SPAdes)... | ecosystem: Environmental > Aquatic > Marine... | reverse complement strand
GCTCGGCAGCTGCATTTGCCGCTTCGCGTGCCGCTGCCGCATCAGCTGCTGCCTGCGCTGCAGCCGCCTTGGCAGCATCAAGTTCCGCCGCAACCTTGGCTGCATTAGCCGCTTCCCGCTCGACAGCCGCATTTGCCGCTTCGCGTGCCGCTGCCGCATCAGCTGCTGCCTGCGCCTCAGCCGCCTTAGTTGCTTCCAGTGCAGCTCTTTGCACCTCAGCTGCATGAGCCGCTGCTAATCGTGCGGCCTCTTCAGCTGCACGTGCCTCAGCAGCCTTAGCTGCTTCCAGTGCAGCACTTTGCACCTCAGCTGCATGAGCCGCTGCTAATCGTGCGGCCTCTTCAGCTGCACGTGCCTCAGCAGCCTTGGTTGCTTCCAGTGCAGCACTTTGCACCTCAGCAGCATGAGCCGCCGCTAATCGTGCGGCATCTTCAGCTGCCTCCTGTGCTGCTATCTCTTCAGCTGCTAATCGTGCCGCCGCCTGCTCAGCAGCTAACAGTGCGGCATCTTCAGCCGCCACTCGTGCCGCTTCCTCTTCTGCTGCCACTCGTGCCGCTTCCTCTTCTGCTGCTAGTAACGCGGCATCCTCAGCCGCTATCTCCTCAGCTGCTTCCTGTGCCGCCTCCTCTTCTGCTGCAAGCAACGCAGCATCCTCAGCTGCCTCCTGTGCCGCTATCTCCTCAGCTGCCTCCTGTGCCGCTATCTCTTCAGCTGCCTCCTGTGCCGCTATCTCTTGATCTACAGCCGAGGTGGGGGACACGCTACTTGGATCATTATCAGAATAATCAGCATTCAGGGTATCAACCTCTACAGATGCACCAGGAGCAGAATCCACAGCCATGGGCGGGGGTGGATCGTTAGCTGCCTGCCCTCTTCTCCCCAGATCACCCGCAGGCGGCCCGCCGCTAGCACACGCAACCAATAGGCTCGCCAACAATGCTCCAATCACTATATTCTTCATCCGCTATTCCTTATTAATTAATCTTACTACTTCAAAAAAGGCCCCCAAGTCGGCTCACGAACATCCCCTGCCTGTGAGGACAATTTTTGCTTAACTCTACCATCACTGGAGACGATTGCCAATACACCACGACCATGCGCTTCAGTTGCAAACAGAACCAGCTTTCCGTTCGGTGAAAAGCTTGGTCGCTTTTCCCACCCGCCTTCGGTCAATACCTGCATCTGTCTGCTCTGGAAATCATGAACAGCAATATGAAAGTGCCCACCAACCTGATGTGCAAAAACAAAACTCTTACCATCTGGGCTATACCGCGGCGAGAAATTATTACCGCCTTCAAAGGTCAACCTCTCGGCAGTCTTCCCCTCTACTGGCATACGATAAATTTGCGGCTTACCTCCACGATCAGATGTAAACAATAAATATTTTCCATCTGGAGAAAAATCAGGCTCAGTATCGATCGCACCGCTAAACGTAAGACGACGCAAGCCAGTGCCATCCGAACGAACCAGATATATCTGCGGACTTCCATCGCGCGACAGCACGATGGCGAGATGCTTGCCATCCGGTGCCCATACTGGAGCGCTATTACTTCCCGGCGCACTGGACAGCACCATTCGTTGGTTGGTAGCCAGCGATTGTACATATACAACCGCATGACCCTGCTCTAATGTCACGTAGGCAAGCTTACTTCCATCTGGCGACCACGCTGGCGACATGATAGGCTCATTGATCGACAGCACAACTCGATCGTTATAACCATCGCTGTCTGCCACCACCAGACGGTTGTTTTTGCCTTGCCGGTTTACATACGCGATGCGCGTGCTGAAAACCCCAGGATTGCCCGTGAGTTTTTCATAAATCATGTCGGCAATGCGATGGCCGATGGCGCGCATTTGATCTTTTTTGGCAGTTACAGCCTGACCAAACAACTCGGTTTGCTTAACTGCATCAAGCAAACGGAATTCAACTCTAACGCGACCATCCTGCAGCGTCTCCACACTACCAATGGCCAATGCCTCCACGCCACGCCAGTCGGCATACACCACCTCGCGTGGCTCATGCGGCATCTTACTTGTCGGTTTAATCAAGCGGAACAATCCACTATTCTTCAAATCCTGGGACACTACTTCAGTGATGCTCTGAGCGAGCTTCTCTTCATTGGCGAATGGTACGATGGCAACCGGAATCTGGCGCTCTCCTGCCCCTACGATATCGATGGTCAACACAGCGCGGGCGGGTAAAGCGGTACAAAGCAAAACCAGCAAAATCCAATAACGTAACATATTCATTCCTCTCATAAACTACTCCTTTGGACTAAATGTGAGACGCAATTCACGAAAGCGGTTGAATAGCGCCGCATCCGGCGGCAAAGGCAACGGTTCCGCTTTCTTAATGGCGCGTTCCACCGCGCTATCATATGCCGCACTCCCACTCGGCTTAACTAATACTGCATTTAACACCATACCACCAGGCAGCAGTGTAACTTCAAATTCCGCAACCGCATTATAAGGTATATCCGGCAATAACACGATATTGCGGCGTATCTTGGCCCGGATCATTGCCGTATATTTATCTACCTCCTTATCTATGGCAGCTGCCTGTGCAGCGCGCTCTCTTGCTTGCTCAGCTTGTGCTTTTTGCACGGCGCGCGCACGCTCCTGTTCAACTTTCGCTTGCCGCTCAGCCTGCTCCTTCTGCTCCGCCAGCCTCTTTTCTTCCGCTAGTCTTTTTTCCTCGGCTTGCGCCCGCGCTTTCTCCTCAGCTCGCGCTTTCTCCTCAGCTCGCGCTTTCTCCTCAGCTCGCGCTTTCTCCTCAGCTCGCGCTTTCTCCTCAGCTCGCGCTTTCTCCTCAGCTCGCGCTTTCTCTTCAGCTTGCGCTTTTTTCTCAGCTCGCGCTTTCTCCTCGGCTCGCGCTTTCTCTCTGGCTCGCGCCTTCTCCTCGACTCGCGCCTTCTCCTCGACTCGCGCCTTCTCCTCGACTCGCGCCTTCTCCTCGACTCGCGCCTTCTCCTCAGCTCGCGCCTTCTCCTCAGCTCGCGCTCTCTCCTCAGCTCGCGCTCTCTCCTCTGCTTGCGCTTTCTTCTCGGCTTGAGCCTTAAGTTTTAACTGCGCATCAACCTTTTCTTTTTGCCGCATAAGCTCAGACTTTGCATCTTCTTCAAGCTTTTCCTGCAATTTTTTCATTTCAGCCAACTCTAAATCGGCTTTAAGTGACGCCGCAGGCTTCGCCGATTCATCCACTTTGGATAACTCAGCCTTCTCCAATTCGGCCTTAAGGTTGCGGCGTATCTTGGCAACAATATTAGCCTGTTCGGCACGAGCTCGCTCATGCTCAGCCCGTGCCTTCTGTTCCGCCAGCACCTTCTGTTCCGCCAGCACCTTCTGTTCCGCCAGCACCTTCTGCTCCGCTAGCACCTTCTGCTCCGCTAGCACCTTCTGCTCCGCTAGCACCTTCTGCTCCGCTAGCATTTTCTGCTCCGCTAGCATCTTTAACCTATCCTGTTTCTTTTGCTCAGCCTGCACATCCACTTTTTCAACTTGCCGCTCAGGCTCTATTTTCATCGGCCTGGATTTTTCCTGAGGCTTTGTCTTTTCAGATAACGCCATATCGGCCTCAAGTGGCACCACAGGCTTACTCAACTCAGGTCGTTCAATTGTTTTAGGAGGCTCAGGTTTAACAGGAACCGCCTCCATTCCAGGTAAACTACTCCAAATTTCCACCACCATGGCCTGTGGAGGCTGCGCCTTCCAACTAGCACCAAAATATAACAGCGCAAAGAATCCACAGTGAACCGCAAGCGCCATTACCCCGGCGCGTAGCTTATAGGTTTTGGCATACACGATCGTGCTCATCGCCCCTTAGTTTGCGCCAACAGACCAACTTTTTTAATCTTTTGCTGCTGCAACACGTCCATAATGCTGATCACTTCTTCGTAACGCACATTCTTGTCGGCCGAAATCACAACGGGCTGATCTGCGTTCTGTGCCTGCTTCTGCTTAAGAAGCTCAATCAATTCCTCACGTGTAACGCTCTGCTCCTGCCCCTTCTCGCTTCGATCATTTAGCATCAGCGTAGCATCTTTATTGATAATCACTTCTAATGGCGCAACTGGCGGCGCAAGTGACTCACCCACGCTTGGCAGATCAATCTGCCCAGGGTTCATCAGTGGCGCTGTAATCATAAATATCACCAGCAAAACCAACATCACGTCTATGTAAGGCACGACGTTGATATCGCTCATGGGGCGCATGGTAGAACGGCGAGAGATCATGGCTGACGTTGCAGTACGTTAGAGAATTCTTCCATAAAAATTTCAAAACGTGAGGCCAGACGCGTAATGTCATGCGAGTAACGATTATAAGCAACCACGGCAGGAATAGCAGCAAACAAACCCATAGCAGTGGCTATCAATGCCTCGGCTATGCCGGGCGCAACATGTGCCAAAGTGGCCTGACCAACATTAGCCAGCCCACGGAATGCATTCATAATTCCCCACACCGTGCCGAATAGCCCGACATAAGGACTTACCGAGCCAACTGTAGCCAGAAAAGCCAAATTCGATTCAAGAATATCCATCTCACGCTGATAAGTGGCACGCATAGCACGACGCGTGCCATCCATAACCGCATTGCTGTCTCTATCATGTTTCTTTTTGAGCTTAAGGTACTCAGTGAAGCCAGCGGCAAAGATTCGTCCCATACTGCCCGAATCACCGCGCATTACAGAAGTATTTTGATATAACCTATTAAGGTCATCATTATTCCAGAATGAATCCTCAAATTCCTCACTTTGAATCACCGCCTGCCGGATAGAAAACATCTTGAGGAATATGAACCACCATGACACCAATGAAACAAGTAACAATAAACCCATTACCAATTGAACAAGCACGCTGGCGTTCTGAATCAAATGGATAAACGATAAATCCTGTGTTACATCCATAATTTACAATACCCTTTCATTTTTCCATTGCTCTCGCAATACTTCCGGCACACTCACCGGCTTGAAATTATCCGTTGTAACACATACTAAATGTATTTCCGCCTCAACCAGGAGATCTTCGTCTCGTAGCACGTTCTGACACAAGGCCACACGACTACGACCAACATCTTTCAATTGCACGCTGACAGCAAGTAAATCATCAAGCAAAGCAGGCTTGAGATAATCCAACTTCAGTGAACGAACCACAAATACGATTCCGAACTCGCGCATCAACCCCGTATTACTGTAACCATAGCATTCCCGCAACCACTCAGTCCGCGCGCGCTCTAAAAAGTTCACATAATTGGCATGATATACCACCCCTCCCGCATCGGTGTCCTGAAAATATACCCGCACTGGCAGTGAAAAATTTGATTTAAGGGTTGAATGAAGCATGTTATTTAATCATTTGCCACCAAGAATCTAGCGCACTATATTGAACCAAGCCATTCACTATCGTTGTTCGTAGTATTCGCATTTAACACTTCTGAGTTGAAAACCCATACAAACTATATAACAAATTAATTTTAATAACTTTACCCGTCACGCAACGAATACTTAACCCCTACCTCGCACACAACAAACCGGCGCAGGAATACGACAGTGAATCATGGCACAAAAACAATTGAACTTCCAGAATTGTCGATAATTTTTTTCCAGATGGATGTTGCCTCATCAACAACCTGCTTGACGTTCTGTGGGAACAGATGAGCATGAAAGCAAGACTGCATCGAATCGACTTTCGCAAGCACTCAGACACACCGGCACATGATACTGTAAGACTTATCTGCGCCTGGTTTGAAACTACTTAAAACAGCAACGCCTCAGCGGCCTGCATGACCCCATCAAGGCACGACGAGGTAGTGCAGCGCGATTAAACGTCACGCACAAAGCTTCTTTAGTGCGAGTTCCGCAACTTAACCTAAAAAAGTTGAGACTGAAAGCCAGCGCAATCAAGATTTACAGGACCGTTCTTGAGTTAAAATGAACTTGGAAACGGTTAATAATGCAGAAATAATTGAATATCAAGATGCGTCCATCTTTTTTACATTACGCTGGCAACAGCACGCGCTACGCAACACCAGCCTGCTATGCGTCGGAGCATCCCAACCTAAGCAGAGAAAACCCTTGCATTCGAGGATAATATGAGTTACTTCATCACAGGCACCGATACCGGCGTCGGCAAGACGCTGATTAGCTGCGCACTGCTTCATGCGTTTGCGGCGCAGGGACAGCGCGTAGTCGGCATGAAGCCGGTGGCGGTGGGTTGCGATGATGACGGGCATAATCAGGATGCAAGACTATTGCAGGCGGCCAGTAATATACTAGTGAGCTATGGACAGATCAATCCCTACAGCTTTCCAGACCCTATCGCGCCACACATTGCTGCGAGGAATTCAGGTGTGCGCATTGATTTCGCACGCATCCTGACGTCCTATCACGAACTGGCATCACAGGCGGATGTGGTGATAATAGAAGGTGCGGGCGGATTTAGAGTGCCACTAAATAACAATCAAGACATCGCTGATCTGGCACTACAATTGGATTTGCCTGTCATTTTGGTGGTGGGCATGCGTTTGGGCTGCCTCAACCATGCCCTACTGACAGCAAGCGCGATTGAGACATGTGGATTAAAATGTGCTGGCTGGGTGGCCAATGTACTGAGTACAGACATGCTCTCAGTACATGACAATATTGTGGCATTGCAGCAACGATTGACCGCACCGCTGATTGGCGTCGTGCCTTGGCAGCAGCAGCCAGATGCGAAGATGATGGCCTTGCAAATCAAGCCCGAATTACTCGAAGAAATATAATGTGGGAATCTCTAAAAATCTAACTTTGTGAGCAGTCGCCTTTACGGGTTGTCTGCTTACCCCGTTTCTTCACAACACGACGTTATTAAAAAAATTACCGCTTACGTATCAACATAATATGCCGCGCTCAAATTCTTTAATTCGTTCCTTGCCTTGCCTAAAAACTTGTATTTTTAGAGGTGCCCATGTTTCAATCCAGGGTTGACAATCTGTCGATGAAACTGTTATTTCCAGAAGCAGAATGGCTTGTGCGCTAGATTACGTGTGCAAGCTACTAAATGGTCACTGCAATTGCACGCCATGACGTCTTGAGCCGGGAAGGTTGCACCTCTCTATACGATTATGATAATCAAAAAAATGGGGGTATGAACGCACTATGGCGTTATTGAGTAATAGGTTTGAAAAAACCTCTCCGCTATCAGGCCGGTTGGCTGCATTACTACGCGAGTCGCGCTTGCTGCTGCTGGTTGCAGTGGCAATATATTTAATTCTCATACTGTATGGCTATGATAGAAGTGATCCTGCTTGGTCGAATAGTGTCAGCGATGTTGTTCCAAATAACTCGGGCGGCGTGTTCGGTGCTTGGCTGGCGGATGTGCTGCTGTATGTCTTCGGCTTCTCTGCCTGGTGGTGGATTGCATTACTGTTGCAGCAGATATGGGTGGGCTATCACGGCATATCGCAAAACAGCCTGTTCGATCGACGCGCCTTATGGGTAGCACTGATCGGCTTTGTCGTGTTATTGCTGTCCAGCAGTGCTTTGGAAGCGCTACGGCTGCATACCCTAAAGGCCGCGCTGCCACTCACACCAGGCGGCATGTTAGGCATGGTACTGGGTGACGGATTGGCGCACTTACTGGGATTTACCGGTGCCACCTTATTTTTACTGGTGTTAATAGCCATCGGGTTTAGCTTGTTCAGTGGTCTGTCGTGGCTGCGATTTACTGATCGATTAGGGACGGCCCTTGAAGCCTTCTATTTTTGGACGCAAAATGCTTGGCTGACCTGGCAGGACAAACGTCTTGGTGCGCAAGCATTGAGCAAGCGTCAGGTTGTGGTGGAAGAAGAAAAGAAACGTGTAGAGAACCATCTGCCGATACATATTGAGCAGCCATTGACCGAAATTCGAAAGTCTGCCCGTGTGTCGGAAGAAAAACAGGTGCCCCTGTTCCCAAACATGCCTGATTCGCCGCTACCGCCGCTGAATCTTTTAGATCAGCCGGCTCATGAAGTTGAAATGCTGTCTGCCGACACGCTGGAATTTACTTCTCGTTTAATTGAACGCAAACTCAAAGATTTCAACGTAGAAGTTAAAGTGGTGGCGGCCTATCCTGGGCCAGTCATTACGCGTTACGAGATCGAACCTGCAGTCGGGGTTAAAGGTAGCCAGATCACCAATTTGGTGCGGGATTTGGCACGCGCACTCTCTGTGGTCAGCATTCGCGTAGTGGAAACCATTCCGGGAAAATCCTACATGGCGTTGGAATTACCCAATCCGAAGCGGCAGATGGTAAGGCTGTCCGAAATTCTCAGTTCGCAAGATTACGCAAGCATGAATTCGCCGCTTACAATGGCCATGGGCAAGGACATTTCCGGCAAACCCGTGGTTGCCGATCTTGGCAAAATGCCGCATGTCTTGGTGGCAGGGACCACCGGTTCTGGCAAGTCAGTGGCGATCAATGCCATGATTCTGAGCCTGCTCTACAAGGCCACACCGCAGCAAGTACGACTGCTACTGGTTGACCCAAAAATGCTCGAGCTGTCAGTATATGAAGGTATTCCGCACCTGCTAGCACCTGTGGTGACTGACATGCGCCAAGCAGCGTCTGCACTCAACTGGTGCGTGCAGGAAATGGACAAACGTTATCGCCTCATGTCTTTACTCGGTGTGCGCAACATTGCCGGCTATAACCAGAAAGTGCGCGAAGCCATCAAAGCAGACCGACCGCTGACCAATCCATTCACGTTAACTCCAGACAACCCTGAAGCAGCGGAAGAATTACCATTCATCGTGGTGTTTATCGACGAGTTGGCCGACTTGATGATGGTAGTGGGCAAAAAGGTCGAAGTGTTGATTGCGCGTCTGGCGCAAAAGGCACGCGCTTCCGGTATTCACTTGGTATTGGCGACGCAACGTCCCTCGGTAGACGTTATTACAGGCCTGATCAAGGCTAACGTGCCAACGCGCGTGGCGTTCCAAGTATCCAGTAAGATCGATTCACGCACCATCCTTGATCAGATGGGCGCGGAAACGTTGCTTGGCCAAGGCGACATGCTTTACTTACCGCCTGGCACCGGCTACCCACAGCGAGTACATGGCGCCTTCGTTTCAGACCAGGAGGTTCATCGCGCTGCTGAATATCTCAAGGCGCAGGGTGTACCCCAATATATAGAAGGCGTGTTAACTTCATCGGATGAACTTGAAGCGGGTGGCGACGTCGAAGGTGGAGAAAGTGCAGAAGCCGATGCACTATATGATCAGGCAGTGGATATCGTGGTGAAATCGCGCCGCGCTTCCATCTCGCTGGTACAGCGCCATTTGCGTATTGGCTACAATCGTGCCGCTCGCTTGGTAGAACAGATGGAACGCGCCGGAGTGGTGTCACCTATGCAGAGCAATGGTAACCGTGAAGTAATTGCACCTGCCAGGCAGGAGTAAGAAGTTAAGCCCTAACCCACTAGCCCTCTCCTGACAAGCAGAGGTCCATGCAGAGAGGAATTCCACATGTTCAAGTTCTTTAGTTTTTTAGTTTTTGTTTTGCCTCTCTCCGCATATGCTGGAGCTACCGACAAATTAAAAAATTTCATCGAGTCTACACATTCAGCACAAGCCAATTTCACTCAAGAAGTTCGGGACTCACGTGGCAAGCGCATTCAATCGGCTTCCGGCACCATGCAATTTGTGCGGCCCGGGAAATTTCGCTGGGCCTACCAGAAGCCTTTTGAACAATTGATCGTGGGCGATGGTGAGAAATTTTGGCTACATGACGTGGAACTTAATCAAGTCACAGTGAGAAAAATAGATGCCGCACTGGGCAGCAGCCCGGCGGCACTTCTGTCCGGCAGTAATGAGATAGAGAATGACTTCGAGTTGAAAGACTATGGAACCAAGGATAACCTGGAATGGCTGCAAGCTACGCCCCGAACGCAGGACACCAGCTTCGTGAAAATTCTTATGGCGTTTACCGCGCAATCCGCGCTGAGTGTCATGGAATTGCATGATACCTTTGGCCATACCACCGTGCTACGTTTTTCAAAGATGAAACGCAACCCGCAATTATCGCCGCAGCTGTTCAAGTTTGTGCCACCCAAAGGGGCAGATGTACTGGGTGAATAATTCTTTTCCCCGACTTAACTGAATCAAGGAATAAAATCATACTTGAAAATAGTTTATTCAGGATTATTGAGAATTAATGTGTCGTCATAAAACTCTACCTTACCCGTTGTGATGTCATACTTTCCGCCAACAAATCCAATCGCACCAGCGTCAGCCATCTCTTTTAAAATTGAGCTACGTTCCAAGATGGAATGCATTGTTCTTTTTATGTTGATAGTAGATACTTTCTCCACAAACTCAGGATTGCTTGAACTACGGTTTTTGGTTTCGCTCTTTTCGTTATAAATCGATGGCTGTATTTTACATAACAGGGCGGTCAGGTTACCCATTTCTACATGATCACAAGCGCTTTCTATGGCACCACACTTAGTATGACCTAAAACCATTATTATTTTAACGCCAGCAATTTTGCAGCCAAACTCCATACTGCCAAGAATATCATCATTCATGATGTTGCCAGCAATCCGTACACTCAACACGTCGCCTAAACCTTGGTCAAATATCAATTCCGCTGAAGTGCGAGAATCTATACAACTTAAAATTACAGCAAATGGATGCTCACCGTCAGAGGTTTCAATGGCTTGTTGCAGCAGATTACGATTTGCTATAAGGTTTTTTTCAAACCTTTTATTGCCCTCTTTTAACAACTCTAATGCCATTGCAGGAGTAATAGCTGACTGCATGGCTTTAGTTAAAGTTTTCATTGTTTTTTAGGATGTTGCTGGAATAGTTATATATGTAAACGTTTATTAAGCTTAATACAACATTTGAATAGAGATTACTTTATACATTCTAACTTTAATTTCTGAAATTATGTATTAATTCAATTACACTTTAAAAAATAGTTCTTATTTGGCGTAATTAGAACAATCTCATAGTGATTATTCAGGATGGCAATTCCAAGCATGCATTGCTTGGGTTGTATTAAAAAAGGTAACTTCTCCGTATCATTGCAGGATTATGTTCCCCACCCGCGATAACCTGTTCGATTCTCCATCACCCGCCGCGCCCCTAGCCGAGCGTCTGCGTCCCAAGCACCTCGACGAAATTATCGGCCAATCACATCTTCTGGGGCCGGGCCGACCACTGCGCTTGGCGTTTGAATCCGGCAAGCTGCATTCCATGATTCTGTGGGGACCACCCGGAGTGGGTAAAACCACCTTAGCCAGACTTATGACCTCGGCATTTGATGCCGAGTTCGTGCCGCTATCGGCGGTACTGTCTGGGGTGAAGGACATCCGCGATGCAATTGCTCAAGCGCAGCACACCTTGCAGCAGAGCGGGCGGCACACTATTTTGTTCGTGGACGAAGTGCATCGCTTCAATAAATCACAGCAGGATGCGTTCCTGCCTTACGTCGAACAAGGCTTGGTCACTTTCATTGGCGCGACCACCGAAAACCCTTCATTTGAAGTCATTAGTGCATTGTTGTCACGCGCCCAGGTTTATGTGTTGCAAGCCTTGTCCGAAGTGGAATTGAGTCAGCTGTTCAAACGCACGCAACAGCTTGCCTTGCCGGATTTGGAATTTGAAGATGCGGTACGTGAACGTATCGTCGGCCATGCTGATGGTGATGCGCGCCGCTTACTCAACGCACTTGAGCAGCTACAAACCGCCGCTCAGACCGCACATATTACTCGCATTGATGCAGACTTCCTGGACAACGCGTTGGCGCAGAACCTACGTCGTTTCGATAAAGGCGGCGAAGCATTCTATGATCAGATCTCCGCGTTGCATAAATCGGTGCGAGGTTCCAATCCAGATGCTGCTTTATATTGGTTGGTGCGTATGCTGGATGGCGGTGCCGATCCGCGTTACCTGGCGCGACGCATTGTGCGTATGGCATGGGAAGATATTGGTTTGGCAGATCCGCGAGCGATTCAATTATCACTGAATGCTGCCCAGACTTACGAGCAACTGGGCTCACCGGAAGGCGAGCTGGCTTTGGCGCAAGCGGTGCTATACATGGCAGCTGCAGCCAAATCGAATGCAGGTTATGTCGCGTATAATGCGGCCCGCGCCTTGGTCGCCCAAGACGGTTCGCATCCGGTGCCGCTGCATTTGCGCAATGCACCAACCAAACTGATGAAACAGCTTGATTACGGCAAAGATTATCGTTACGCACACAATGAAACTGAAGGCTATGCAGCAGGCGAAAATTATTTTCCGGATGTTATGCCAGAGGTAAGCTTTTACCAACCAGCCGCACGAGGTCTGGAAGCGAAAATCGCAGAGAAATTAGCCCACCTTCGTGAGCTGGATGCTGCGGCTAAGAAAAATGAAAAATGATTACAGCATGTAACCGAGTAAGGGTTGCATTAAGTTGGAGGAGAACATGTTAGACCTACAAGAATTACGCACTGACTTGGCCGGTGTCGCGACACGTTTGGCAACACGGGGTTACCAGCTGGATACGACTCGTTTCGAACAGTTGGAAAGTGAGCGTAAAACGATTCAAACACGCACGCAAGAGCTGCAAGCCAAGCGCAATGCCACCTCCAAACAGATTGGCGTGGGCAAGGCCAAGGGCGAGGATGTGTCGGCCATCATGGCGGAAGTAACCGGCTTGGGGGATGAGCTTAAGGAACTTGAGGTGCAACTTGAGCAGATACAGAAAGATTTGCAGGATTTTCTCTCAGTCATTCCTAACACACCGCACATCAGTGTGCCTGTAGGCAAGTCAGAGGCCGACAATGTTGAAATACGCCGCGTCGGAACGCCGCCTGAATTTGATTTTGAAGTTAAAGATCACGTCAGTGTGGGCGAGGACGTGGGTGGGCTGGATTTCGAAACTGCCACCAAGATCAGCGGCTCGCGCTTCTCGCTGTTACAAGGTCCACTAGCGCGCCTGCATCGTGCACTGGCTCAGTTCATGCTCGACATCCATACCGATCAGCACGAGTATACCGAAGTGTATGTGCCGTATCTGGTAAATGCAGACTCCATGCGTGGCACCGGACAACTGCCAAAATTCGAAGAAGATTTATTCCGTGTGCCGCGCCAGCTGGGAGAAGAAGGTGAACAGAATTTCTACCTCATTCCCACGGCTGAAGTTCCTGTGACCAACATGGTGCGTGACAGCATCATTCCGCTAGAGAAGCTGCCACTGAAATTTGTGGCGCATACTCCCTGCTTTCGCAGCGAGGCCGGTTCCTATGGGCGTGATACACGTGGCATGATCCGTCAACATCAATTCGACAAGGTGGAGTTGGTGCAGATTGTGCATCCTGAACAATCCTGTGACGCGCTGGAACAATTGTTAGCACATGCCGAAACGATTTTGCAGAAACTAGCTTTACCATATCGAGTAATGAAATTATGCACGGGTGATATGGGGTTTTCTGCCGCCATGACTTACGACATTGAAGTTTGGTTGCCGTCCCAGAATGCCTACCGCGAAATTTCTTCTTGCTCCAATTTTAAAGCCTTCCAGACACGGCGTATGCAGGCGCGCTTCCGAAATGAACAGGGAAAGCCGGAATTACTGCATACCATAAACGGTTCTGGCCTTGCGGTAGGGCGCACATTGGTTGCTATCCTGGAGAATTACCAGCAAGCCGATGGAAGTGTTGTTGTGCCTGAGGTATTAATGCCTTATATGGGAAAACTGGAATATATCAAGGCATCGTAATGGCCATTGCTGTCGCAATGAGGAATGATGTGACCTACATATCAGAGGATGTACAAAAAACTGATACCCGTGGGTACGCCACTTATTCGGTAGATGCCGCTACGCTTTCTCGGCTTGTCGAGCTATACTGAAAAGCTTTGGAAGTTTAAAATGCCGTGACTTACACCATTCCCAGCAGCAGGAGCAATATATATTTCAAAAATGTGTCTATCTGAGGTAGGCGTTGTTGTATGAGTACAAGGAGATAGAAATGGAAACACCAGTAATTTCAACATTGAGCACTATTTTGAAGCGCCCCATTGAGCCCAGAAGTGATGCTCTTATCCAGCGCAGAGAACTGGCAGCTGAGTTACAAGAAAACTGCCAAAAACTGGCGATATATTTAAAAGGTGCGTTTCGCAAGCAAGCTAAGCAAGTAAATGAAGTGGATTCCGGAGCTTTAGAAAAGAAGGTAATGAACCTGATGAATGACTTTCAGCATGTGGATAGCACATTTCAGGAAGACACGAGTCCAATTCTGCAGTATTTGGCAATCGACATGCGATTCAAGGATTTAGCACAAAGCAGCGCAGACTTTTACAAGTTAGCCCTTGACCTGAAAAAACTTCTCAATGAGAACGTACCGGATTCGGCTGCTCTCGAAAATCTGTGTAAAGAGGACGGTTTATCTAAGATGACAAGCGCATGGCAAAGCAAACTTGACACAATGCTGAACACTGTCAATCAAGAGTACATGAAAGTTATGGCTCTTCAGTTCTCTTGGTAAACCGTGAAGTGTAATGAGCACTTGGAGAGGGGCGTGTTGAATGAACGTGCATGTTGTATCCCGCCCCTTGCAGAATGATAGATGCTTAACAACAATTAATAGCGCCGTACTTCATTCATCACGCTTTCCCAGCATCTTATAATCTTGCGCCGGTGGGAACAGTCGCGGTACGTTGCCCACAGCCAAGCTATTCAACATATCATGGTGCATACGCACCCTTTCAACCAGAATGACCGCTTCGCCACCGCGTGCATAACCGTGTTTGGTTTTTTTATAATACGATGGTTGCGACAGTAACGGCATCACCCTCTTCACATCTGTCCATTTATCTGGATTGTGACCTTGTTTCTGAGCCAGCACACGCGCATCTTCCAGATGCCCATATCCTTGGTTATAAGCTGCCAGCGCTAGCCAGGTGCGATCGGGTTCTTTGATGCGTAGCGGTAACTGGTCTTTCAGCAGCAGCAGATATTTTGCCCCACCAATAATGCTCTGACGTGCATCGAGCCGGTTGGTTACTCCCATACGGTCAGCTGTGACTTCAGTCAGCATCATCATGCCGCGTACTTTGGTAGGTGAAGTGGCAAGCGGATCCCAATGCGATTCCTGATAGGCGAGAGCAGCGAATAGTTGCCACTCCATCCCGGTTAAAGTAGCTGCCTCTTCAAACAGACTTCGAATATGTGGCAACACAGTGCGCGTCTTGGTGAGGAACGCAACCGCGTCGCCTGAGTCCAGCCGTTCGTTATGTCCGTAATATCGATCCAGCAGGCGGTGCAATGTGCCATCTTTTTTAATTTGAGTAAAAAACTTTTGTACCTCTTTCAATAATTCAGCATCGGCGTCCGGCGCAAACGCCCATGCCAGCTTGGAAGGTGTAGCAACATCAAGTGCGGAATTTAGATCGGGATGGTAATTACGTGCCAATGCAAGTTGTTCTTTGTTGGCGACAGTACATTCCAGCTTGCCCTCCGCCACCTGTTCCAGTAGCTGGGCAGCCGACTGCTTTAGGCGCCTATCCCAACGCAGCGCTGGAAATTTCTTACGTGCTTCATGCAAAGCAGCTTCTTGAGCGGAACCAGCTACGATAGCGATTTTTTTTTCAACCAGCCCCTCCATTTGCCGCAGAGGCGCACCATCGCATACCGCCTGCTCGCTTACAGTTTGATAGGATGGGCCAAACTTCACGCCCGCACTCTCACTTACGTTGCTACGTAATCCAGAAGCGGCAAAATGTGCCTTATTCGCCACAATGGACTCCATGACTCGATGCTGCGGCAGTGGCATAAACTTTATTTCTACGTGTATTTGCTCGGCAAAAAGAGTAACGAGTTGGAGCTCGAATTCAGAGTCCACACTATCCTCCGCTGGCACCACGATGACCGTCAACTCTTCTCGCCATGGTTTTTTGGATGGCTTTTCAGGCTCGCAGGCAGCGAGTAAAGTGACACTTAACAATGTGAGCGCAAAGAATCCTGCTCTTGAAAAAAATTGAAATGTAGACTTGATCATATGAACATTCTGCCTGATTTTATGCTTTGATGGTAAAATCAACCGTTCTGCGGAGAGGTGGCAGAGTGGTCGAATGCGACAGACTCGAAATCTGTTGTACGGTTTTCCGTACCGTGGGTTCGAATCCCACCCTCTCCGCCAAAAAACGAATAAGCACGTGCATTCCAATACTTAATTAAAAAATATCCACGTTTCATTTGCCGCTTGAAGTAAAAATCCGCACTCAGGTTGTGGGATGCTCCACTTCTGTTATGTCGTCGCGCTTAATATCACGCTTGCAAAAGGACATAGTTAATACTGTTCCTTGAATTTCTTGATCACCTCGATACGCTTTTGAAACAGCATATCCCATGAACCGTTATAGTTGCCGATATCAATGCCCGTCACCCCGATTCTGCCACTTTTCTTACACTGTACCAATACCTTCAGTTCCTTGCCCCGTTTGACGAATCCGGTAATCCCAACGCCGGTCCCATCCGCCTCGCAACGCGGTTCCTCATTTTCGTCCAGTACACAATCCATCTTGTCACCAACCTGTTGCACCGACTTCCAGGTCGTCATTTTGTCTATCGCCCACCCGAACATCTTGCCGAACTTCTCCGATACACGGTAGTACGTCAACGCTCCCATCTGAGCCAACTTGCGCTGGGATTCTGCGGGAACCCTCTTCCTCGGCTCCATGCCAAGCAACGCCCGGGTGAGGTACTGCTTTTTGCCGCCCTCCCCTTGCATTCCACCTAGCGTTGTTTGAGTGTGATAGAGCGGATTCAGGTAAGAATGGTCGAAGCCATTCCATTCCATGCCGCGGCTTCCATATAAATATGGTGTCATTACCACAATATTTACAGACGAATGAATTTTTGTCCCGGGACATTTCGTACTTGCTGAAGGCAACTAATACTGTCTGAAAAAATCTTGCAGCAACTGCGGCAACAACATTAAGAAACGCTTTACATAATCGATGAAAAATCACGCCGTCCCATGTTGACTTTGAATTGACGGTCAAATTCAATCGAAATATCTTTCTGCTGTGGGGCGCTCCCATTTTGCCCTCCTTGTTGGATTTTGTTTCCGCAAATACTAAACACCATATTGGAGGACAATGATCTTTTATAACTCAGGTCTCCCAAATTCTACGTTACTAAATTTTTTACTCACGCCTTGTCTTGCCTAGCAGCCTGTCGGACTTAAAGAATCGTAACGAAAATTAAATTTTTAGAGGCGCCCTTATAAAAATTATTTTTTGAGCGCTGAATCGCCATGAACAGAGTGTGACCGGTAGTGAGGTTGCTCAGGCGAGCAGTCTTAAGTTACGTTGTTAAAATACGCGACCAAATACCGACGATCGTACTTAGTATTATGCAGGCGAAAATGTAGCCAGACGGACTGTCTGGCCGCTGAAGTGCGGATTAGTTCGCCGTGATTATCGGTTACTTGATTAGAGTAACTGGAACTTTGACCAGGTGTATGACCTTGATGGCGACCGAACCAATCATCACAGTAGCTACAGAGCCCAGACCACGGGTTCCCATGATGATTGCATCGCAATGCGTTTCATTAACATGCTGTGCAATTTCGTTGGCGGGTGAGCCAACGCGCCAATGTGTCTGATATGACACTCCCGCCGTGTCGAGAATCTGCTTGGCAGGTTGTAGAATGCGGTTGGTCTCGTCGATTTGCCTATTATGCTCGGCGTCCTGCATGAGCAAGTCGGCGTACGACTTCAGCAGCATGGGGTCATGCACATACAGCAACTCCAGTTGAACATCGGAAAGATCTTTCGCCACAGATGCTGCATACCGTACCGCCCGTAATGCATTGTCAGATCTGTCACAGGGGATCAATATTTTTCGCATGCTGGTTTCCTTCCAAAAGTGTTGATCGACTGTACTTGATGTAATGGTTGACGCAAAATGTTGTGTCGCATGATATGTGCCAAGGGTATCAGTGCTCTAATATGTTTAATTGACTCATATCAAAAAGGCCAAAAATGCGGAAATCGACTCATTGGTCTTGCTGCACGTCAATACTCACAGCGTGCAGCTGTTTCTTGATGTGATGGGCGCGCGCCACTACAACGTCGAAGTCGTAATGGTACTCAATGGCACAGGTTAGCACTCTAGCAGCAGCGCACATGCCAGGGCGACAAGCACAAACAACCACAAGCCCCCAACCAGCGGCCAGACGCACAGAATTTTCTCCATGTGCCAGATTCTGGAAATGGACACCAACGCGGTGGGAAAGACTCTTTTTGATCGAAATGGATATGGTATGGAAACACGGCGCAGGTTCGCTGCCGCCCATTCCAGCCACACCAGCACATCCCCCGGTGGAATGGCCGGGCCACGCCATTCGCGCCGCCATGCGACATAGGCGAGGAGTGCGACAACGAACACCGGCCAAGCCGCAGACACCAGACCCGAAACAGACAGCATTGCTGCCACGGCGCCGGCATCAGCTTGCATCCAGGCCAGTGCCGCTACCGCCGTCAGCACCACCAGCCAAGACGGTAACAGGCCGATACCGTCATTCTGCTTGCTTCCGCAAGATGCCAGCAGCAGAAAGCGGGCCATGAGCAGACCCGTACCCACTGCGGCCAGGGGCAGGGTCCAGGCCAGAAGTTCCAGCCAGGGTGTGGGCAGTCCCGTCAGGGCGGCCTTCAATTGCGTCTTGGCAAGCGCCCCGCTGGTAAATGGCGCGCCTGCCAAGGCCAGGGCGGGCAGCAGCAGACCTGCCATCACCCAGCCGTTGCGACCGAACCGCTGCGCCACCCCTACGCCCAGGAACAGGGCGCCCTTGGCCAAACTATGATGCAGGGCATACAGGCCGATCGCCGGCAGCAGCAGAGGCCATGCCTTCGGCAGCAGCAGGCCGGCGCCCACGGCCAGGGTTATGACGCCCATCTGACTGATGCTGGAATAGGCTAGCAGTGTTTTCGGCTGCCGCTGTACCAGCCCCGCCACAACCCCAAAGAATGCCGCGAACAGGCCCAGGCCCAGCATCACCGTGCCCAGTACTGGCACGGTCGCCTCGCCCAGAGGCAGGAAACGCAGCCAGCCCAGCAAACCTGCCTTGATCATGGCCCCAGAGAGCACCGCGGAGGCCGGCATGGGCGCTGCTGTATACGCGAGCGGTAGCCACATGTGCATCAACGGCACCCCGGCCTTGACGCCAAAGCCCAGAAACAATAAGCCATAGGCAAGGCCGGGCATCTCCATTGCCGCCGCCCGCGCCATTTCCGGCAAAAAATGGGTTTGCGCCGCCCCTACCAGCAGGAGCAAACCAGCGAGGAACAGCGCTTCTCCCAGCACCGCCATAATGAGATAGACCCGCCCGGCTCGCCGAGCCTCGGCATCGCCCTCATGCACCACTAGCCCATAAGCAGCGAAAGTCATTATCGCGAAGGAGAGATAGAAACTGGCCGCATCCATCGCCAGGCACACCCCCAGGTTACCGCTCAGGGTAGCCAGAAAAAAAGCGGTGAAAATGTGCCGGTGCGGATCCTTGGCCAGATAGCTGCGAGCATAGAATCCTGCCGTCAACCACAGTAAGGCGGTGAACAACAGAAACAAGCGCCCGGTTTCATCCAGGCCGAAACGGCTGCCCAGCAACAGCCATGGCAGATCGAGCGTGTAAGCATCCGGTGCCGTCAGCGCAAATGCCAGGCCCGGTAACGCAGCCCAAGGCGCCAGCAGCATACCCATGCGCCGTGTAGCCGAGAGCAGCAACAGCCCGGCTAGCAGCAGAGGGAGGAGAAAGACGATTGACAGGCTCATGGCATCCAATTCAGGTATTCACTGGCGGCGATCAGCTTGACCCAGTTCAGAGGCGACATCGCGCTGGCGGCGAACAAACCCACAAGCACCGTGGCAGCGGCGGTGACGAGTGGCGGGACGAGCAGCAGCCAGGCAGCCTCACGTCCGTTGTGCATCGGTATGAGCTCCTCCGGCCACGCTTCCGTTCGCGGCTGAAACCAGGCCCGGTACAGGACAGGTAGGAAGTAGGCTGCATTGAGTAGGCTCGATGCCAGCAGCACCGCAATCACCCAGGGCATCTGCGCCTCCAGGGCGCCCAGACCCAGATACCACTTGCTGATGAAGCCGGCGAGCGGCGGTAAGCCGATCATGCCGAAGGCGCCGACCGTGAAGGCGGCAGTGGTCCACGGCATGCGCCGGCCGACGCCATCCATCTCGCTGATCTTGTGGATGCCCAAGGTCTCGGCATAAATGCCAGCGCAAAAGAATAACGTGATCTTCATGATGCCCTGATGTACCAGATGCACCATGCCGCCGATGGTGGCCATAGGGCCGAAGATGGACACTCCCAGGGTGATGTAGGATACCTGGCTGATGGTGGAATAGGCCAGGCGCCGTTTTAGATCGTCCTGGAACAACGCGCGCAACGACCCCCAAATGATAGTAACCGAAGCCATTACGGTCAGCGGCATCAGCAAATGCAGAGACTGGGCGAATTCCACGCCATAAACGTCGTTCACCACGCGCACGATACCGAAAGCGCCAGCCTTTACCACCGCTACCGCATGCAGCAACGCCGATACCGGCGCTGGCGCCACCATCGCCAGCGGCAACCAGCCATGCAGGGGAACCAGAGCGGCCTTTACCCCCAGTCCGGCGATGAGCAGAAAGAAGATGACCCGCAACTGGCCGGTGTATTCCGGCCCCAAAGCCGCTAGCACGCCTCCGTGGGTGAACTCCACCTGTCCGGCCAGGCTGTAAAGCCACACGGTGCCGATCAGGAGCAGAGCGCCACCGCCAAGAGTGTAGAGGAGATAAACTTGTCCCGCGCGCATGGCCTGTTCGTTGCCACGATGTACCACCAGCGGATAGGTGGACAATGTCAGGAGTTCGTAGAAAACAAAAAAGGTGAACAGATTGCCCGCCATCGCCACCCCCACGGTGGCGGTGACGCACAGGCTGAAGAAACCGAAGAAACGGCTGCGATGCGGCGAGCCTTCCATGTAGCCGATGGCATACAGCGTAGTCAGGAACCACAGTGCCGCCGAAAGGGTGACGAACAGCATGGCCAGCGCATCGGCCTTGAAAACCAGATCCAGTCCGGGCAGGATGGTGTGGCGGAAGACATATTCCTCGCCGTGTATTACACCTCTCAGCATATAAACGATAACCAGCAGCTTCAGGGTCGCGCCGACCATGTTGAACAGGCTACGCAGGCCGTGCCGCTCCTCGGGCAAAGTGAAGATAATCAGGCCCGGCAGCAGAGAACTGGCCAGTACCAGCAGAGGCAGGGTTTCATTGAGGCTCATGCCGCCCCCAGCAAGCTCAACACCTCGCCACCACCCAGCCCCAGAACGAGACTGGCCAGGGCGAGCAGTAAAACCGGCCATTCCAACATGCGCGGCAAAGGTTTGAAGTTTGCCGCCTCCTCGGCTGGCAGAAAGGCCTGGCGCAGCACCTTGAATACGTACGCTGCGGAGAGCAGGCCGCCCACCACCATCACCACGACCCACCACCATTGCCCGCTGGCCAGCGCTGCACCCAGCAGCAGCCATTTCGCCGCAAAGCCGCCCGACGGTGGCAGACCCATGATCGTCACGCCGGCTAGTGCGAAGGTGAACAGGGTCAGCGGCAGGCGCGCAGCCACGCCGGCGATGCCTAATATCTCGTCGCGTCCGGTGGCGGTTATCATCGCCCCTACCGCAGCGAACATGGCAGCTTTCGCCAGCCCGTGCGCAACCACCTGCAGCACGCCGCCCTGCCAGGCGCTCGCCGCTACCTCCGCCGATACCCCTGTAGCGAGAGGGAAGAGCAAAAATAGATAGCCTAACTGCGCCACTGTGGAATAGGCCACCAACATCTTTAGATGGGTCTGCCGTAGCGCCAGCAACGAACCCCAGAGTACCGCGCCAGCACCCAGCGCGCCTAGCAACTGCGCCGCCGTAACGCTGGTGATGGGCGCAAATAGATCGAACCACAGCCGCAAGATGAGATAGAACGAGGCCTTGATTACCAGAGCCGAAAGCAGGGCCGACACCGGCGCCGGCGCGCCGCCATGAGCGGGTGGTAACCAGAAGTGGAAGGGAAACAGCGCAGTCTTGAGCATCATCCCAAGTAGCATTAGCGCCGCTGCCAGCGACACCACTGCGGGTGTGTCCGCAGCGATCAAGGGTGTCAGCGCCGCCAGTGATACACTGCCGTAAACGCCATAGAGTAGCGCCACACCCAGAAGGTAGGCGCCGGAGCCGAGCAAGGTGGCTAAAAGGTAGCGCATAGCCGCCGTGATCGGCCCCGCGCCGCCCGCCACCGCCACCAGCCCCACCGCTGCCAGACCTAGCAGCTCCAGAGTGACGTAAATATTGAACACATCGGCGGACAGGAACAGCGCGTTCATGGCTGCCAACAGATAGCCGGTCAGCGGCCAGAAATAACGCAGGGAATTGGCATGATCGGTGAAGTAGGCGCGCGCGTAAAAAACGAGCGGCAAAGCCACCGTTTGGGTCAGAAGCAGCATCACCGCGCTGAGTCCGTCGGCCGTGAGATCAATGCCGAGCGGCGCACCCCAGCCACCCACGGCGTACACGCGCACGCCGCCAGCCACGATCTGCTGCGCCAGCATTGCCGCCAGAGCGAGTTGAAGTATCAGTCCTGCCACGGCCAGTCGGGCACCTCGCCCCGGCCCATGCACAAAGGCCAAGGTCGCCCAGATCAAGGGCGACAGGATCAGCCAGGGCATGGGATCAAACATCCAGCCTGTCCTTTCCCGTCTTTTCTTCCGGCAGTCGCATCTCGCCGCACATATCCAGCAGTTGCCGCGCCAGAGCCAGAGCCAAGGCGGTGGCGGCTATGGCGACGACGATGCCGGTCAGCACCATAGCCTGAGGTACCGGGTCTGGGGTGCCGGCGCGCTGGGCCAGACCAACCAGCACCAGGAAAATACCGCTGCCCATGATGTTGAAGGCAAGGATCTTGCGCAACAAATGCGGCTGCAGTATTAAGCCAGCCACGCCGAGGACAAACAGCGCTGTGCCGGTGAGGGCATAAACCAAGGCAGTGCTCATACCCGAGTCCTCGAATCGGTCAGAACGAGATAAAACCCGGCCAGTATGAGGCCAAGCGATAATGTCAGGCTTGCCTCGATCATTAAAATCAGCGCACCGGCCCAGCCAAGCGGATATTGGAGCAGGGTACCTTGCGCCATGAGTGCTACCGCTACCGCGATAAAAACCAACAAGCCGACCGCGAGCCCGGCGCGCAGGGTCCGACCCGGCGTGGCCCAAGCTGGCAGCAGTCCAGCCAAATGCAACAGCACCCCCGCTCCAGCCAGCACCGCCCCAGCTTGGAATGCGCCGCCTGGCCGGTGCGCCCCCGCCCACAACACATAACCTGCTACCAGCAGCATCAGTGGAGCCAGCACTCGGGTCAGGGTTTGCAGCACCGGGTTGGCGGAGGGAGAGCGATGTTGGTGGTCGGACACGTGGCGCGGCAGGGCCAGAATGCCTAACAGGGCCAGTAGCAATACGGCTATCTCCAGTAACGTATCGTAGCCGCGGAAATTGAGCAGTACCGCCGTCACCGGGTGCACCACGCCGCTCATCTCGAGCAGCGCCGTTACCTGTTCTGGCAGGTGCACGGCAGCAACCGGCAGGTCCAGTATTAACCAGCCAAGGACCAAGCCGAGCGCACTGGCCAAGAACAGTACCGTGACATTCAACAGGGTTCTCATGGAGATTGCTCCCGCCGTTTTTTGTGCAGATGCGCTACTGCATCGAGCAGTAGCGCCCCAGTGAGGCCTGCGCCGATGGCCGCTTCGGCCAGGGCGATATCTGGGGCGTCCAGGCGCGCCCAGGCCAGCGCCATGAGCAGGCCGAAGACGATAAACTGCACCACTGCACGAAACAGGTCTGGCGTGGTAAGCGTCTGCACGGCACTCCACAGCAGGGCGGCGACCAGCAATAGGTCGAAAATCACGGCTCGTGCTCCTCGTGTGTCCAAGGTGTGATGCCCTTGGCGAAAGCGCGCCGGGCAATCAGGTAACTCAGCGTGGCGCTGGCAGCCAACGCCAGCAGCCAGACCATGATCAGCTTTAATCCCGCCGCCACACCGGGAGTCTGGAGCACCAGTCCGAACACAATGAAACCCAGACCCAGGTTGTCCGCCTTGGCCAGGGCATGCAGCCGGGTGTACACATCTGGAAAACGCAACAGGCCCACCGTGCCGGCCAAGAAAAAAACGGCACCGATAATCAGTAGCACCGCACTCAACAAGTCAAGAATGTCCATCACCCTCCCTCTCCCAGACCCGCCGAACGAAGGCGGCACCGGTGATGACAGCCAGCAGGGCGAACGCCAGAGCCACATCTACCAGTGTCGGCCCGCCCCCCGCATAGGCCAGTAACAATAGCACCGCCACGCCGGTGGTGCCGAATAGCAGCGAGGCCAGCAAGCGGTCGGCGGGCGTCGGCCCGCGCGCGATTCGCCACAGTGCCGCCAGCAGGTTTATGAGCAAGAACACGGCAAGGATCAAATAAAGGTCAGTCACAGTTCCTCCAGAGGCAGGCTCAACATGTGCGCGATGTACTCCTCGGCCTCGCGCACTCCGCTGTCCACCGTAATGCGTTTATCCAGCAGGTGCAACCGCAAATGTCTGCCCTCCAAGCCGACGCTCTGAGTGCCGGGCAGCAGGCTCAGAGTGTTGGCCAGTAAGACGCGCGAACGCCCCTCTGGCAGGCGCATCGGAATATCGAGCACGGCAGGTCGCAAGTCGAGGCGGGGTCGCAGAGCCATGAGGGCCACTTGAACGCCGCCCTTCATCGATTGCACCAGAAAAAAGCCGAGAAAGCCCGCCAGTCCGGTCAAGGACAGCCGGGATGTGCCAGTCGGCAACAGGATGAAGCTGGCCACCAAGGCCAGAATGATGCTCACCAGCCCTACGCCCCAAGCAACGAAACTGCCTTCGGTCAGAATCCACCACAGCGCGGTAAACAAGGTAGCGCGCCAAACTAATACCTTTATTGGATATTTTCGGGTAGTACTCAGAGTATTTTGCATGGCTTAGCGCGCCTTGCCCAGCCAGCATGCTAGATGCGAAGGGGCTTTCATGGTTTTACCTCCCACGCAGATGCCAGATAGTGCACCAGCAGCATAACCAGTGTCACCGCCGTGAACGGCAGCACGAACCCGAGAACTAATAGACTAAGCACGATGGGATCCATGAATTCCTAATGCTCCAAGCAAAACAAAAGTGAACAACAGCAATCCTGATTAGTGTCGCTTTAATCTGACTGGCCTGACAAACACCAGATGTGCAGATTTTCCTGTGGGAGGTACTTTAGCCCAGACGTTTCATCACTGAGCATTGAGGCTGAAGCAGCCCCCACAGGAATGGCTGAAACTCGACACTGATAAAATCAAGACAGCGACAGGCAATGCTCAATGTCCGGATGATCGCTCGAAAAGCGTCCAAGTCAATCAGGGCCATCTACCCGCAGCGACCCGGTTAGTCTAACAGATTGCGCACTAAGGACTTGCGCGGTGTGCCCTGATAGTCCCAATATTTGTCATCGCGGTAGCCGCGCCCTGCAGCATTCTGGACAGCAGTCATCTCGATGTCGTGCCGGCCAGTCATTACCAGATTAAGTCCTTGAATGTCGGATATTTGTATGGTGTTGCTCTTTCAGTCTGTTTAACGTGGCTTACAAACTTCGTTTTCCGTTCGATAGACATGTATCAAAACCGTCGTCTGCGGCAGGCAGGAAGGGAGGGATAGCGCGCGATAGGCATCATCCGATCGGCGATCTCTAAAGTGGATCGTTCATGGATTGAATCTTTTTTGCATGCGTATCGGGTTTTGGATGAGCTGGCACGCCTCTTCCAATATCAGCACGCTGGAAGCGGTCAACGCAGCCAAGTCCCAATCAGGCAGTCTCAAATCTTCTTAGAGGTTGTATTTTGAATATCTGGCTGAGTGCGGACATAACGCGACAGCTGAACCGATAAGTATCTCACCCACCACGATTGCAATTATCACTGCGTTACGCACGATTTTGATGCTTGCGCAGCACGCCTAATCCCATAATTAAGGATCCCATTGAGCCGGCAACCATCAGGCAAGATAAAAAATATGCGCCATAGTAAAAATATATTGAGGAATAGCCGCGCCGAGCCGCATGGCAGGCGTTTCATCACGCCGTCCTCTGGCGCTTCGAACGCCAGTGACTGAGACTGCGTGACGGCAGCAACCATGTTTACCGACATGATCTACACCTGCGTGATCGTCAAGGTCAGGCCGAGGGAGAACGCGGCCCGCCATATTTATGACACCGAGCACGATCGTCAGCGCGATTCAGCTGGACGTAGCGCTCCATCAGTCACCCTGTTCACGTCGTGGGCCGAACTGTGAGTTGATCAATTCCATCGGTAGCGGGAAGACGATGGTGTTGCTCTTGTCGCCCGCAATCGCATTGAGAGTTTGCAGGTAGCGGAGCTGCATCGCTTGCGGCGACTGTGCCAGCACTTGTGCGGCCTGGAGCAGTTTTTCGGATGCTTGTAGCTCGCCTTCGGCATGGATCACCTTGGCGCGCCGCTCGCGCTCAGCCTCGGCTTGACGGGCAATGGCGCGCACCATGGTCTCGTCGATATCCACATGTTTGATCTCCACGTTCGCCACCTTGATGCCCCAGGTGTCGGTCTGTAAGTCGAGGATCTGCTGGACATCAATGTTCAAGCGCTCGCGCTCGGCTAGCATGTCATCCAATTCGTGTTTGCCGAGCACGGAACGCAAGGTAGTCTGCGCCAGTTGCGAGGTGGCCTCGTGATAGTTCTGTACTTGGATAATCGCTTTCTCCGGGTCGGTGACGCGGAAATACACCACCGCGTTCACCTTCACCGAGACGTTGTCGCGAGAAATTACGTCCTGGCTCGGCACATCCATCACCATCACGCGCAGATCCACTCGTATCATCTGTTGAATGCCCGGCACAATGAGTATGATGCCCGGCCCTTTTACTTTCCAAAAGCGGCCGAGCAGAAAGACAACACCACGTTCGTATTCTCGTAGAATACGAAAGACGCTTGCAGCCGCCAGAACGATGATGAGCAGCAGTGCGCCGCCCCAGCCAAAATCCAATATCATGATTTTTCTCCTTTTTGTTCCTGTTGAACTACCAAGGTAAGCCCGTCCACTGCCATAATCCTGGCCCGCGCACCACGGGTCAAAGCCGTCTCACTGCGCGCATGCCAGCGCTCGCCGAAAGCCTGCACCCAGCCTTCGTGCTCAAAATCCTCGAGTGCCACTGCCGTGCTGCCTAACATTGCTTCGGTGCCTGTAACCGCCGGACGCTGCCGTGCACGCAGCGCGAAGGCACCAATGCTGGCTAGCACCACAGCACTGGTTACGGCCAGCGGCACGACGAAGTTAAGCGAGATTTCCATACCAGGAATGTTGCCGTCGATCAGCATCAGGGAACCAGCAATGAAGGCTGTGATCCCGCCGATGCCCAATATGCCAAAGCTGGGGGCGAAGGCTTCCGCCGCCATGAGGGCAATACCTACCAGCAGGAGCAGGGCGCCGACGGCGTTGATTGGTAACATGGCAAGCGCATAGAGGGCCAGCAGCAAACTGATGGCGCCGATCACACCGGCCACACCGAATCCCGGTGTGTAGAATTCAAATAGCAGCCCATAAATACCGAGCAGCATCAGAATCAACGCGATGTTTGGATCGGCTACGGCCGCCAGCAATTGTTCCTTCCAGTTGGGTTCGATGGTGACAATGGTGGCATTGGTGAGCATCAGCTTGTATTCACCTTGCGCCAGACTGACGTTGCGCCCGTCGGCTTGGCTCAGAAAATCAGGCAGGTCTGTGGCGATGAAGTCCACCACCTTTAGCTTCAGTGCTTCTTCGGCAGACAGGCTTTCTGCCTCGCGCACCGCCTTCTCCGCCCATTCGGCGTTACGGCCGCGCAATTGAGCAAGACTGCGCAGGTAGGCGGCGGCATCATGCACCGCCTTCTTCTCCATAGCACTAGCAGGCGGAGCGCGCTCTTTTCCTTCGGTAGATTTTTCCGCCGCCGGCGGCTTGTCGGTTTCGCCGCCCATGCCAATTGCCACGGGCGTGGCGGCACCCAGGTTGGTGCCCGGTGCCATGGCAGCGATGTGGCTGGCATAAAGGAGGTAAGTGCCGGCGCTAGCGGCGCGGGAACCGGAAGGTGAAACGAAAATAGCCACCGGCACCGGTGAGGTAAGGATGCCTTGAATCATCTCGCGCATGGCCGTGTCGAGCCCGCCCGGCGTATTGAGCCTGAGCACCAGCAGCTCCGCCCGCGCCTGTTTCGCTTCGTCTAAGGCGCGCAGGAAGTAGGCTGCACTGGCCGGGCTGATGGCACCATCAATCCCTGCCACCACGACCGTCTTGGCAAAGGCGGCAAGCGGTAAGAACAGCAAAATAACGATAAAGCAGAAGAGGCGTTTCATCGATCCCTTTCCTGACAACAGTGGTATCGTATTTCTCTCTCAGTCATCACTGTGTGTACTATATACTCGCATTGAAGTGAAAGGACAATATGGCAAATGTCTGTTTGTTTTTCTCAGTCTCTCGGCCTCGTCGTCTATCAACTGTGTTTTCAGCCTGACGCGGAATGCTGAATTAGGTTTGGGTTGGTAAACGAAAACGTCAATTAATAAAACAGCTACTAAACATTAAACTGTTGCGTTTAATTCTTGACTCCGCTCTGACATGACGAAAGATTAGCAAGGCAATCGGGCCAAGACGGAAAATCACCCGACAGCCTATAAAAACATATTCATATAAAACAATAAATTATATTTACTTACTCAAGAGCATACCTCTAACCCCCCTGATCTAGTCACGCCCCTAATTTTTAGTTTTCTCAAAATTTACGTGCCAACGAAACCATATATTTTCTTAATTCGTCCAACAGCAGCACGCTGGAAGCCACGGCAACAGCCTTGAGCCAATCGTCAGGCTCCAGTGCAGTTGTGCCGAACACGCTTTGCGCCGGCGGCCAATGTACCACCAGGACTTGCAGTGCCAGCGCAATCACAAGCGCCAGCCACAGCTTGTCATTGTGGAAAAAGTGCATATTGAAGGCGCTGCCAGTTTCGGCGCGCGCATTGAACACGTTGAAGAACTGAAATAAGACGAAAGTGGTAAAGGCCAGGGTCAGGGCATAAGTTTCCCCATACGTTTCCAGGCCGTGCCGGAACAGGTAAAGCGTTCCAACCATCATGGTCACCCCATACAACGCTAGTCTGGCGAGGCGCGGACCGGTGAGTATCTGCGCTGCCTGGCGGCGCGGACGCTCGTGCATGATGCCGGCGCGCGCCGGTTCCACCCCCAGCGTCATCGCGGGCGGGCCGTCCATGATGATGTTGATCCACAGCAGTTGGATCGCTGTAAAAGGTGCGGGTAGTCCCAACAGAGTGGCGACGAGTACGGTGAGGATGGCGCCGATATTGGTGGAGAGCTGAAAGCGCACGAATTTGACAATGTTATCGTAGATCACACGGCCTTCTTCCACGGCTTTTACGATGGTGGCAAAGTTGTCGTCGGTCAGCACCATGACGGCCGCCTCTTTGGTGACCGCCGTGCCGGTGATGCCCATCGCCACGCCGATGTCGGCGGCTTTCAGGGCGGGCGCGTCGTTCACGCCGTCGCCTGTCATCGCGACGACGTGGCCATCGTTTTTGAGCGTCTGGACGATTTTCACCTTGTGCTCAGGGGCGACGCGGGCGAACACGGAAATACTGTCAATGCGGCGGGACAGTTCCGCCTCGCTCATGACGTCGAGTTCCCAGCCTTCGATCACCTCGCCGGCAAGCCCCAACTCGCGGGCGATAGCGGCGGCGGTGACTTTATGGTCGCCAGTGATCATCTTGACTTGGATGCCTGCATGAGCGCAGTGGGCGATGGCGACCTTCGCCTCGGGCCGTGGCGGATCCATGAGTCCGGCCACCCCTAGAAAGGTCCAGCCTTCTGCCCATCCCCACAGGTCGCCCGCCGGGTCGAAGTCGGCGACGGGGATAATCTTGCGCGCCACCGCCAGCACACGTAGCGCCTGTGCAGCGAGATGCTCGTTCTCGGCCTCGATGGCAGCGCGTGCCGCCGCATCCAGCGGCTGTTCGCCATCCTCCATCAGGCTATATGCAGAACGCGCCAGTAACACATCGGGCGCGCCTTTGATGAACATCTCCACCGTTGCGCCAGCGTGGTGGAACGTGGCCATGAACTTGTGGGCGGAATCGAAAGGAATCTCGGCGATGCGCGGCTTTTCGCCCTGCTCCGCCTCCGGATCGAGGCCACCTTTCTGCGCCAGCACCCACAACGCGCCCTCGGTGGGATCGCCGATTAATTGCCCATCGCGCACACGCGAATCGGTGCAGAGCGTCATCGGTAATAAGAAAGGCCAAAGCTCCTGTCTCCCGCAGGCGGGAGAGAGCTCGGCCTGTTCTGAGCTTATCGAAGGAGGAGTGAGGGGTTTAAACGTGATTATCCCTTCCGTCCGGTAGCCCTCACCACTGACTGCAAAACGCCGTCCGGCGAACCAGCCGGCGCGTGCGGTCATCTGATTCAGCGTGAGGGTACCGGTCTTGTCTGAACAGATTACCGTGGTAGAGCCCAGTGTTTCCACGGCAGAGAGCTTCTTGAGGATGGCCCGATTTTGCGCCATGCGCCACATGCCGATGGACAGCGTCACCGTTACCACCGCCGGCAGCCCCTCGGGAATGGCAGCGACGGCCAACGCTACCGCAGTCATCGCGGCCTCCGTCCAAGGCAGCCCGCGCGCAAAATCAAGCGCAAAGATGACAGTCACCACTACACCTGCGATCGCCGCCAACTTTTTTCCCAGTGTGTCGAGCTGTTTTTGCAGCGGGGTTTCCGATTCCTCGGCACTGTAGATCATACCGGCGAGCTTGCCCATTTCAGTGGTCATGCCGGTGGCGGTTACCAGCATTTCGGCGCGACCGCGCGTCACCACCGTGTTCATGTAGAGCAAATTAACGCGGTCGCCCAAGGGTAGCTCGGCTTGGTCCAGCGCCACTACCGACTTGCCGACGGCATGAGATTCGCCGGTCAGTGCCGCTTCCTCTATTTCGAGACTGTGCTCGGCCAGTATTCGGCCATCGGCAGGAATGCGGTCACCCGCTTCGAGCAGCACGATATCGCCGGGCACGAGCAGCGCCGCGTCGATCTCCTCCATGCGCGCGTTGCGGCGTACCCGGGCACGCGCCGCCAGCATGCTCTTCAGCGCCGCCAGCGTTTGTTCCGCCCGCCGCTCCTGATAAAAACCCAAGCTGGCGTTGAACAGCACCACAATGAGAATCACCACTGCGTCCTTGAGATTTCCGATCACCCAAGCCAGAGTGGCGGCGAATAGCAACACAATTACCAAAAAATTCTTGAACTGGTCGAAAAACTTCAACCACAGCGGGCGCGGTTTGGCCTCGATCAGCCTGTTCTCGCCATAGCGGGCGAGGCGTGCCTCAGCTTCAGGGGTGCCCAGACCGCGGGTCGCATTCACATCGAGCGACTCTGTCGCGGATTCGGGCGTCAGGATGTGCCAAGAGCGGGTTTTAGTGTCCATTTTTCAGTGCCCGTGTTGATTCAATAACCAAGTGTTGAGGCAGAGAGCGAGTTACAACCAGAGAATCATGGTTTCGTCTATGGACCCGGCGGCATCAGCAGTACACGCGGGTCGTATCTGGCAACAGTTGCTTTGCCATACGCTTACCAAAAATTGTAAGCGTATGTTCTATAACTATAAATTATTAATTGCTTTCGGGCGATTTTCGGCCCTGGCTCGATTACTACGCTACCCGGAAACAGATCGATGATTTTCGACTTGCCGTGCTTGGCTTCCCCGCGTTTTTGTTCATATTTTTCAGTTTCCAGGTTGGATATGCTAGAACGCCAACGGATCCTGTAGCCTGGCCGCCACCTCGGCGCTCATGGTGGTGGTAGCCATCAGTTCTTCCCGTACAGGGAGTGACGGCGGCCACAGCGTAGACCCTCGCCAGTCGGTTCGCATTAGACGCCGTATGGCTCCACACAAACGTTCTCCACCAAGCCGCGCGATATCTTCGGAAAATGCCGCAAGCCATGCAGAAACAACATGACGACAGTCAGGACCGAGAAGATTAAGGTCAGAAGTGGATTCATAAGCGCATTCTGGCGCGCCGCTTGGACAAGGTTCGCCATCGCCAGATAAGGGTGATAAACCCGTAAGTAAAAAGCCCAATCAGCGTGGCCGTGATGGACAGACCCACCAACAGCGGTTTGCCTAGACCGGCAATGCGCTGCCAAAGACTTGCTCCATCGTCGACGGCACCGAGTTTCTGTGCGCTTAGGTTATTGGCTGAATTCACTAGCACATCTTCGCCCGTCACCCAAGCGCCCAGCTGGTAGGCACCGTAATAAATGGGGCCGAAGGTGATTGGATTGGTAATAAGGGTGCTCGCTACAGCAGCCGGGACGTTGGCGCGCATCACTATAGCAGCTGTCACTGAGAGTGGAATCTGCGCGATCGGAACAAGCAGACCGAAGAATACACCTAGCGCCACGCCCAAGGCGACTCCGCGCCGCGACCAGTGCCACAACTTAGGATCGTGCAACCAAGGGCCGAGCCAGGCGAGCCAGCGGTTGCCGGAAACCTGTTCCCGACTCGGTATATAGCGTTGTAAACGTTTTCGTAATCTCATTCACATACTCTGGACATGCAGGCGCCGCAGGAGCGTCTTTTCCGCCTCGACTGCGAGAAACTTGAAGAAACCCAACGCGAAGATGACCAGCCAGGACACTGCGTCCAGCGCGGAAGTGTGGAACACTTGCTGCATCGGGGGCGCGTAGGTGAACAGAAGCTGGAAACCAATCAACACCAAACTCATCCAGAACGCCACAGGGTTGCCGGTAAGGATGTCCCGGGTAAAGGCCGTAGCGGTGAAGTGGCGCACATTGAACAGGTACACCAGTTCGCCGACGACCAGCATGTTCACAGCCGCCGTGCGCGCCAACTCAAGGCTGCTGCCGCGCGCGAGTTCCCATTCGAACACGGCAAAAGTCACTGCGATCATCAACAGGCTGACGTAGGCGATGCGCGCGGCCAGCACCCGTGTGACCAAGGGTTCCGAGGGACGTCGTGGCGGGCGGAGCATGATGCCTGGCTCGGCTGGCTCGAAGGCCAGCGCCAGTGCCAGCGTCACTGCTGTGATCATGTTGACCCACAAAATCTGGGCGGCGGTGACCGGCAGCGCCAGACCGGCGAACACCGCGATCAGGATTACGCCCGCCTCGCCGCCGTTGGTGGGCAGGATAAAGAGCAGCGACTTCTTGATGTTATCGAACACCACGCGACCCTCGCGCACGGCATGGGCGATAGTGGCGAAATTGTCATCGGTGAGCACCAGATCGGCGGCTTCGCGGGCGGCATCCGTTCCCTTTTGACCCATGGCTACGCCGATGTCGGCAGCCTTGAGCGCAGGGGCATCGTTGACACCATCACCGGTCATGGCGACCAGTTCGCCCTGAGCCTGCAAAGCGGCCACAAGGCGCAGCTTGTGCTCGGGGCTGGCGCGGGCGATTATGTCAGTTTTAAGAGCGCAGGGCCGTAGCGCCTCGTCGTCCATCGTTTCCACGGTTGCACCGGTGAGCACGCTGTCAGCGTTCAGCCCCAATTGGCGGCCGATGGCCGCTGCGGTGATGGCATGGTCTCCGGTGATCATTTTGATGCGCAGCCCTGCGCGCTGGCACTCGGCCACAGCTGTGATCGCCTCCTCACGTGGTGGATCGATTAGACCGACCAACCCCAGCAAGGTGAAGCACCGCATGATGTCGTCCATAGAAAGCGATATGGTACCCGCAGGCATATCACAGCGCGCCAACGCCAGCACGCGCTGCCCGGCACCTGCAGCTTCTTCCATGCGCGCTTCCCAGGCGGCGCGATTGAGCGCTTGGCCACCGGTAACCCGTTCGCACAAGTCAAGTATGCGCTCTGGCGCGCCCTTGAGCAGCACGAAGGCGTTACCCTGGTGATCGTGATGCAGCGTGGCCATGAATCGGTGTTCCGATTCGAAAGGAATTTCATCAATCCGGGGCATTGCCGCAATAACTCCGAGAGGATCCAGTCGGGCCTTGTGGGCAAGGGTCAACAATGCTCCTTCGGTAGGGTCACCCACGAGCTGCCAGCCTGTCGCGTCATCGTGCTTGAGATGGGCATCATTGCACAACAGAGCGCAGCGAACCAGCCCTTGCAGCGCCACATCCTGAACAAAGTCCACAGCCATGCCGTCGCAATGGAAGCCGCCCTCGGGTGCATAGCCAGCGCCGCTCACGTCCAATGTACAGGCGGGCAGCATGATCCGCACGACGGTCATCTCGTTCTTGGTCAGCGTGCCGGTCTTGTCCGAGCAGATCACGGTGACCGAACCCAGCGTCTCCACCGCCGGCAGCCGCCGCACGATGGCGTGATTACGGGCCATGGCGCGGGTACCGATGGCCAGTACAATGGTCACGATTGCCGGCAAGCCCTCGGGGATAGCTGCCACCGCCAGCCCCACCACCGCCAGAAATATTTCCAGCAGCGGCATCTCGCGCACGAAATGTCCATAGAGAAACGTGACCACCCCCATCGCCAGGATGAAAAGCGTGATCTGGCGGGCGAATTGATCAAGCCGTCGGGTAAGCGGCGTAACCAGCGTCTGCACCTCGCCGACCAGCTTGCCGATGCAACCGATCTCAGTCGCCTGACCAGTGCCGACCACCAGACCTTGCGCCTGGCCAATACTTACCACCGTACCGGCATAAGCCATGCAGGACCGATCGCCGATGGACGCATCGTTGGCCACCGGTTCTGCGCCCTTTTCCACGGGCACAGACTCGCCGGTGAGGGCTGCCTCGTTGACGCGCAGGTTCTTCACGCGCAAAAGACGCAGGTCGGCAGGCACCCGGGCGCCCGACTCTAACAGCACGATATCGCCCGGCACCAAGAGGGCGGCGTCGATCTCGTGACGCTCGCCCTCGCGCAGCACCGTGGCGTGGCTGGCAAGCATGGCGCTCACCGCTTCCAGCGCTTTCTCCGCCTTGCCTTCTTGAATGAAACCGATCGCAGCGTTGATGAGCACCACGCCAACTATTACCCCCGCATCCACATAGTCTTCGAGCCCGAATGTGATGGCGCCAGCCACCAGCAGCACATAGATCAACGGGTTGTGGAACTGCAACGCAAAGCGCAACCAAGGGCCGCGTCGCTTTGACGCCGGCAGGCTGTTGCGACCATATTGCTCAAGACGCCGAGCAGCCTCCTGATGACTCAGTCCAGCGTTGGTGGAAACAGACAGTTTGTCCAACACTTCATTTAGAGTTTGGGCGTGCCAGACGGGTGTGTGATCGGGTATTAAAGGGGATATTGACTTCATGATAAGTCCATTAAATTCAGTGAAGTAAGCCCCAGCTTTGCCAAGAACTCGCCAAGCATTGGCTTATCAACCTGAAATCCACAGTTCATTTACATCGAAAAGGCGCTAAGTTTGACAGCTGTCCGCTAAATTAGGCACAGTATTTTTGCCATGCAAATCGTGCTATGTCTAAAATCGGAATATGTTAATAAGAATACCACTATCGGTAATGGCCAGTTTAAAACTGGCACACAGTATAGATGCTGGCCATTTTTTACCTTGAATATCCTGGATACAAGTACTGCCCAATTTTTCGTAACGACGAACCTGTCGCTGGAGCGCCCACCAATCGTAAAGAGAAACTTGCAATGGGCGCTACATGGAAAATGATACAACGATCATAAGGCTTTTTTGTACGATAGTGAGGCCGATATTAGTACCTAGATTTTCAAAAACTTGTCGCCTGTGTTGATGAGATAGCTATATTGCTGCCATAAACTCCAGACCAATTGCTACAATTGCCACAGCGAAATTTCGCAAGCCGTTCGCGAAGCGTTTCTTACACTAAGTAATGACGCAATTCAGTGATCCACTTTGATTTCGTATCTAACGGTACAGAAACAATGCTATGAAAAATCAGACACAACAAAACAGATTTTTTAGCCGTGCAATTTCTCTGGTCGCAATCGGTTTCTGGCTGCTGGTCCTCAAAACAGGCAGCTCGATCCGGTTCAGCGACAAGACCGCACGCATCGAGGCCGAAAAATATGCGTCATTTGTGCTGTGGTTTAATTTTTTTTCATGTTTCGCCAATATCATTCCAGCTACAAATGGTGATCGTAGCCATTGTCTGACACCGATTTTTGCAATAAAAGGCATGGACTCATGAAAGTCACTTTTCTTGGTGCAGCTCGTGAAGTTACCGGTTCGTGTTATCTAATTGAGACAGGTGCTGTTAGTTTCCTGGTGGACTGCGGAATGTTCCAGGGTGGACGGGAAGCACCGACGCGCAACCGAAAAACGTTTAATTTCGACCCGCACTCACTCGATTTCGTATTACTCACCCACGCGCATATTGACCATAGCGGTCTGCTGCCACGGCTTACGCGCGAGGGATTCGATAGGGCAATTTATACCACTACGGCGACAGCCCAACTGCTGGACATCATGTTGCCCGACAGTGCTCACATTCAGGAAATGGATGCCCTTCGTGCCGTAAAACGCCGCGGGAAAGCTTCTGCACGTACCAAAGCTGTGCTGCCAGTGCTGTATACCTTGCAGGATGCGGAAGCCTGCCTGAAACAATTGAGCTCTGTAGCAACGACGAGTGGCTGACACCGCATCCTGATGTTCGTTGTTGCTTTCGAGATGCCGGCCATATCCTCGGTTCGGCGATTATCGAAATTCAGATCACGGAAGACGACAAGACCACGAAGCTCGTTATGTCGGGAGATCTCGGTCAGCCGGATCGGGTGATTTTGCGCGACCCAACATTGATTGAGAGTGCGGACATATTGTTCATTGAGTCCACCTATGGCAATCGCGTGCACAAGGACCTACAAGCCACCTTGGAAGAATTCGTACATGTAATTGAGCACACGCTTAACGTCAAACACGGCAACGTCATTGTTCCAGCATTCGCGGTCGGTCGCACGCAAGAGGTCATCTACTATCTGCATGAGCTGACACGTCAGGGGCGGTTGCACAATCTTGATATTTTCGTAGATTCTCCGATGGCAACGGCTGTGACCCAGGTCACCATGCAGCATATAGCGCTATTTGATGACGAGGCGAAGCAACTCACTAAATGGCAAGCGGCGGGACGCGGCCTGCCTAACTTGCGCTTCATCGGCAGCACAGAGGAGTCTATCGCCCTCAACCAAATTCGCTCAGGAGCCATCATTATTTCCGCCAGCGGAATGTGTGACGCGGGGCGCATCAAGCACCATCTGCGCCATAATCTTGGGCATGCCGAGAACAGTGTCCTGATCACCGGTTTTCAGGCACAGGGCACGCTCGGTCGACGGTTAGTAGACGGTTCGAAACAGGTGAAAATCTTCGGCGAGGAGATTTCGGTGCACGCCTCGATTCACACCCTGGGGGGTTTCTCGGCACATGCCGACCAGGCGGCACTGCTCGCCTGGGCTGGCGGTTTCCGGCAGCCACCACGCCAGACGTTTGTGGTACATGGGGAAGAAAGTGCAGCACAAACGTTCGCTGCGCGCCTGCAAACTGACTACGGCTGGACCGTCACAGTGCCAGATCCAGGCCAAGTTTTTGACTTATAAAGTCTGCATTAAATGTCACTGCCGATCCCTGTGACATTCTGGCGGATATGGGTAGCCTGATTGAATAGCATCGTAAATTTTTCGGTCGGGATATTCCGGATATTGAGCAGCATGCCGCAGAAAAGCTGTGGCTGGAAGTGGTAATGCATACTGCTTGGGATGATATTACTGTGCAATTGGCTGGTTATATCAATGATAGTTATGCAGTGCTTATTCTCCGTGCCCGTGTTGATACTGCAGCCAAGCATTAAGGCAGGATGCTACAGCCAGAGGATCATGATTTCGTCTCCTGCCCCGGCGGCATCACTAATACATCGCAGGCCGCATCCAGCAACAGATGCTTGGTCATGCTGCCCAGAAATAAATCGATAATTTCCGATTTGCCATGTTTGCCCACCACCACCATGTCCGCCGCCGTTTCACGCAGCAGCTCTGGAATGACAGCTTCCGGCGTACCGTGTTTTACGCGGATATCGACATGCCCCCCTCCCTTCAGGCCGTCTGCCAGAGTGTATAGCGCACCTTGGGCGTATTGACGCTCCTCTTGGCGTAAGCGATTGATATCTTCATCGGAGACTCCGGCAAAGTTCAGCTTGCCCTCGAACGGCACATCGAAAGCATGCGCCAGGGTGAGGTGAGCCTCGGGCGCGACGCGGCGGGCAAGCTCGGCTACCGCAAGGCTGTGGACTGAAAGATCGAGCGCTACCAGCACGCGCCGGTAGGGTCCGTCTGGTTCGTTCCGCACCACCAGTACGGGCATGGTGGTTTCTCGCATCACCCGTTCAGCGGTAGAGCCGAGGAAAAATTCGCGCGCTGGATGTTCGCCCATCGCGCCTAATATCACCATGTCCGCGCGAATTTCCTGCGCGGCACGGCTGATCTCGCAGTGTGTCTGGCCGACCGTGAGCAGTGGCGTCACCTCGATCTGCCAGCGCCCGGCCAGGTTTTCCGCCAGCAGGCGCAAGGCGTCCTCGTAATGCCTGATCAACTGTGCTTCGGTACTGGCGTAACCGTGCAGCAAACGGTCACGCAGACGTTCCAGTGCAAGACCGCTCAGACTATGCAACAGGGTGAGGCGGGCACCGTGCTCTGCCGCCAGATGTGCGGCGCGTTCTTCAGCACGCCCGGCGGTGGTGGAGAAGTCGGTGGCGGCCAAGAAAGTGCTGATCGATTTCATGCGGGAGCCTCGTTTTCTTGTAGGATGTGTTGGAGTTTATCAGCAGCGTATTCAGCGGCGTCAAAGTAGGGGTGAAAGATCAGTTCCGCCCCGGCTTTTTTCAGCATATCAGTGTCTTCTTCACTGTGCGCAGCGACCGCGACCGGGCCGGAGTAGCCGTGCTCGCGTAGGGCAGTAATCAGGGCGCGGTTGACGCTTATGTCGTGCAAGGTGCTGACCGCCCAACGCACCTCGGCGAGGGGCAGGCTGGCGGGAAGTTCGGCATCCTCGGCATCGCCGAAGCGAGCATTGAGTCCATGACGGCGGGCGCGCCGCACGGCTTCAGGATCGAAATCCACACCCAGCGTATTGATGTCCTGATCGCACAGGCGCTGCATCAGCCTACCGCCATAGCGCCCGAGACCGAACATGACAACCTCAGGCGCTGGCTCCGATTTTGGTATTGTCTTGTGTTCGCGGAACGGTATCCGACGCTCGAACACACTTAATGAGAATTTGAGTTTTTCATACAAGGTCTGACTGTTAAGCACCAGATAAGTGCAGACGCTGATAGTCACCAGACCGATCAGGGTGACCAGGCCCAGGGTATCGCCACCAACGTGACCCAAGCTCATTCCCATGGCGACGAAGACGATGGAAAACTCGGATATCTGCGCCACCGTGAGGCCTGCCATGAAACCGGTGCGCTTACGGTAGCCCATATAACCCATGATAGCCATCACAATAAGGGGATTGCCGATCAGCACGAAAGCTGACAGTACCAGCGCCGCCACAATCTGGCCCTCGAAGGCCTCGAATTCCAGCTTCGCTCCCAGGTCGAGGAAGAAAAATAGCAGCAAAAAATCACGCACCGGGCTGAGCCGGCCACTCATTGCCTCGCGGTAGGGTGAAGTCGCGAGAGAGAAGCCGGCTAAAAAAGCACCCACCTCTTTGCTGAATCCGAGCATTTCTCCCAGACTCGCAAGTGCAACACCCCAGGCGATGGCAAACAGCAGCATCAATTCCTGCGACCGCGCCACCAGATCGAGCAGGCGCGGCAGCACGTAGCGCATGACGGCGGTCAGCAGCAGACCGACAACGGCGAGTTTCAGCGTGATCACGCTCAGAGTCGCAGCTATACCGTCTGCTCCCGCCATGTTAAGGGTGCTCATGGTCATCATGGCAATGAGCACGGCGATATCCTGCACGATGAGGAAGCCCACAGCGATGCGTCCGTGCAGGGAGTCCAGTTCCTTTTTGTCCGACAGCAGCTTGACGATGATGATGGTGCTGGAGAAGGTCAGCGCCACCGCTATGTAAATGGCCTTGAGGTGATCCATACCCAAAGCAAGCCCCAGCAGGTAACCGAACAGGGTGGTGAAAAACAGCTGTCCCAGCCCCGTGGCCAGCGCCACAGCGCCCAAACGGCGCACCAAATTCAAATCGAGCTTGAGACCGACTGTAAAGAGTAGTACCGCCACCCCGACCTGAGCCAGCAGGTCAAGCGGATCGTGCGCTGTGACCCAGCCCAAAGCTACCGGTCCAGCCAGGATACCCACCATAATATAGGCCAGGATCAAAGGCTGGCGTAGTCGGATCGCCAAGGCACCAATACTGGCGGCAGCGGCGAGCAGCAGAGCGATTTCCTGAAAATCGTCGGTCATGACGGTTCCACCGAGGCGTGCCAGAGGCGGTTGTTAATTTCCATGCTGAAAGTAATCCAAGTTATTGAGGATGTATATAAGAAACAGCCCCAAGATCACCCAAACCAGTCTTATCACAGTATGCCTTTGTGGGCGGAAGATCAAGCTCACAGCCAGAATGATAATATTGAATAAATTGCTGCCCAACAAGTTGGCGCTGGCTATGTCCAGCGCCCGAATGCGCAGCTCTGAGAGGGTGACCGTCACTTTGAGGATGGAGGTCACTGCTGCAACCAGCAAAGCTCCGACAATATCGGCAAGGGATTAAGAGTAACTTGGCAAGTTGGGCTGGATAATAATTAAGCCCAATATCACTAGGGTAAATGAATAGATGCGCTGCCTGTCAATGTACTTTGGACATGCCCGATGAAACGACATCCAGCGCCGTTTGGATAAATGCCCGCACCTTGGGCGATGCATATTTTTGGCTCGCGTAGACAAAGTAGACCGCGCCTACCCCCTTCGATTTCCATTGCGGAAGAATCGGCACAAGCGTGCCGGCTTCTACCGCATCCGCGGACAGGAAGTCAGGCAGCCAACTGATCCCTTCACCAAGGATGGTTAATGCTTTGATGGTTTCGAGATCATCAGCAAGGACGCGGCTGACCACTGGCACATCTACTTCTGACTTGCCATTCGTGAGCCGCAATACGTCAGCCCCCTTTCGCCCGACGAACGACGCCTTGACCAAATCCTTGGGATGAGTGAGCTTGCCGAATTCTTGGGCATAAGCCGGGGAAGCCCAAAGACTGGCGCGCAAGTCAAAAAAGCGTTTCGCGATCAATGACGAATCTTGCAGCATGCCGGCGCGAATAGCCAGGTCGACGCCTTCCTCGACCAGATCGACTATCTGGTTTGAAATCACCAACTCAACGGTGATATCGGGATACTTCGCTAAATAGGCGCGGATAACTCGAGGAAGTACCGTACGCCCTATATCTACAGGCGCGGTGACTTTGAGTACGCCAGTCGGCTTGCTTTGCGACAATTCAAGGGCCGCCTTTCCGAGTTCCACCTCCCGAACAGCATTTGCGCAATGATGAAAATATGTCTCGCCAGCTTCTGTCACATGCAATTTACGGGTGGTGCGGTGAATCAAGTTCACCCCCAGTCGTTTTTCCAAGACGGCGAGCTTGGCGCTGACCGTCGTCTTTGGCATGTTCAGCAGTCTTGCTGCTTTGGAAAGACTGCCTGCTTCCACGATTTTCACGAATACAGCTATTGCATCGAGATCCATATGATTGTCCAAAATTATGCACAGTGATTCCAAACTTTACCATCTAGTGCATGATCAAACAAACTCGTATAGTGCTCCCATCAAGACACACACCGAGGATAACCGGTATCACTAATGCGTAATAGCGTAGAAGACAACAAACATAAATTATAGTTAACTAAGGAGCAGTCATGAAACAGAAGATGTCTGTTAATTTATTAATAATCAAGTGCATTGACTCATTATTTTATTAACTCGAACGTTAGCTTTCGAAGGAGATCAAGTTTATGAAAAATTATCGCCAAGCACTCTTTTTATCACACGGAGGAGGACCGCTACCGTTACTGAAAGACGCTGCCCACGCCGAAATGGTTCAGTGCCTGAAAACCATCTCGGCGACGATAAAGAAGCCGTCAGCAATAATCGTCGTGAGTGCTCATTGGGAAGAAGGTTGCCCCACAATAACGTCCGGCAATAATCCGCCGCTGATATACGACTACTATGGTTTTTCGGATGAATCCTACCAAATTACCTACCCATGCCCAGGCCAACCATTGTTGGCGCGCAAAATTGCCAAGCTCTTTTCGGAGGCAGGTATTCAATCCAGCCTTGATGAAACACGAGGATTCGATCATGGCCTGTTTGTTCCGTTGAAATTGATGTATCCGGAAGCGGACATTCCCTGTGTCCAAATATCCTTGTTAAAAAATCTTCATCCTGCGGAACACGTCAAAATTGGACAGGCGCTTCAGAAGCTGGACGATTCTTCTTTACTCGTCATTGGGTCAGGGTTCTCATTTCACAATTTGCGGGAGTTCTATGCACCAGAAACTGCTGATACTAAAGCACAGAATGAATCCTTTGAGGCTTGGTTGTTGGAAACGTGTGGCAGTTTGGAGCTTGGTGAGCGGGAGCGCATGAACAGACTTGTCAATTGGGAGACGGCACCGTTTGCGCGCTATTGTCACCCCAGAGAGGAGCATCTTTTACCGCTGCACGTGTGTTACGGATATACAGAAGCGGCATGCACGAAATCGTTTGAGCTTCAGATTTTGAATAAAAAATCGAGCATGTACCTTTGGCAAATCGAAAATTAAAAATCATTGCACGGACGTTTGATCTCAAGTATTACAAATTCAGTAGCTTAAGCATATTGGAATTGATAGCGTTTAAATAGTTAGTAGTGTAATTTGTGCCCAGTGGCTTGTTATTTACTTTGAAGCCCGACCCGCATCTAAACCTTAAAAAGGAGTGTAAAGATGAAATTTTTAGATAAATTCCAGGAACCAGCCTACGCATTATTAAGAATCGTTAGCGGTTTTTTATTTTTGTGCCACGGCACGCAGAAGCACTTCAGTTTTCCTATACCTTTTCCCTACGGCCCACTGAACCCAATGACGACCGCGGCTGGTGTTATTGAAATAGTGGGTGGAACACTGATTATAATTGGTCTACTCACTCGACCCGCCGCATTTATTTGCAGTGGAATGGCGGCTGCCGCTTACTTCATTGCACATGCTAACCAGAACTTTTTCCCGATTGCGAATGGTGGTGAGATAGTGACCTTGTATTGCTTTATCTTTTTGTTTATCGCGACTCGTGGTCCAGGTATCTGGAGTGTAGATAAGCTGCGTTCATAAATTGAGCCTGAATAATCTATGATCGTCTGAACCAGTTAAATGCCCCCGGCAAAGCCGGGGGTATATTAGATTTACCCCTCAAAGGGGCAGGTAAAACCGTGAGCCGCCCAAGGCGACTATACGTCCAGCTTCGTCTGGTCATATCGTTCATCCTCTGCTTCTTGATTTCGAAAGTACGCTCTAACTATTGCTTCATCTAATCCTACTGTCGATACGAAGTAGCCTCTTGCCCAAAACGCCTCTCCAGTGAAATTCCTCACTCGACCTCCATACTTCCTTGCTATGGTGATTGCACGCTTGCCTTTGATGTATCTGACCACGTTCGAGACCGTGTACTTCAGCGGTATGCTCAGATATATATGGATATGATCTGACATCAGATGCCCATCTGCCACTTACACTGCCTTGTGCTTCGCCAATTCTCGAAATATCGCATCAAGGTGCTGGCGCAATACTCCAAATATTTGTATGGGTTCCATATTGTATTTATAGCTTTATCCCATAGTGCGCTAATACTGAAACCATAATCCAATAACATAAAGCTGTTAAACCGATTGAAATACCCATACTGAAGTAGAAGTTGAACTCTTGCTTCAACAAAATAGGCAAAGACACAAATAAAACCAAAGATGGCAAAACAAACCAAAAAACACTCGTTGAAAGTGCGCTCACTTTTGCAACATCTTTGGTATCTACATAAAGCCAGATCATCGCCAATACCGAAACTAAAGGGATAGACGCTAATAATGCGCCTACAAATGAACTGCGCTTAGCAATCTCAGAGATCACAACAATCAAGGCAGTTGTTAATGCAATTTTAGTTAGGTAATAGATCAATTATCGAAACCTTGTTTTTACGAACGGATTTAATTACCAGTGAAATTTGCTGCGATATATTCACCGCCTAATGTCATAAATATATAAAGTTTTTGCTTTTTAGGATCCTCTATTTTTTCATTAGCAAAAGTCACGAGCCATTCAGAACCTCCATTAACAATCTTCTTCTCTGATGAACTTACTGCTATAGATGCCCAGCGTTTATCTATTTTGTTGCTTTCGACAAGTGCATCCTTCACTTTTGCTGCATTTTTTTCTACAGTTTTTTTATCTGCAGGTGTAGATGCATGGCTGTGTCCATGATCATGGCCTGAACCTGCCATAACTGGTGCGCCAAAAAGTAGTGATGATAAAACAAGTGTTGTAGCTAAAGTTTTCATAAGTTTTCTCCTAATATAATTTAATTGAATCGTGTCAGTTTGTTGAAATATCATGATGTGTAGGATCTATATATTTATGCCCTTGATGCACATACCCTGGATGTGAATGTTCAGTATCTGAACACCCTACAGCGAGAATGAGAACAAGGCCAAGTAGTAATAACTTCATTTATTCCATTAGTGATACCTCCTTAATCAAAGACTGTCATGAATTGTTTCAATGGGTTTTTGCACTGGTTTTATTTGTGGAGTATCGACTATTAAATCCATACGCTGATATTCACCATTTACATTTAGGGTGATAGTAACTGGATATGGATTATTGTTTTTCCAGTACCAGCCATGCGTACCTTCAAAAATCGTTGATAAAGAACCATTTGATTGACTGTTTGTGCCTTTATCAAAACTCTTAAAATATCCAGTGGTGTCGCTTTTAGGTTCTCCGTGGAAGTCGAAAAACAACTCTCCTTTATCGCTTTTCCATGCGTACTCAAAGGTTGCGCCTTTGGCGACCATTAATTTATATTCTTTATCGCCACGCGCAGGAATAGTTATAGTCAGAACATCTTTCCAGTCGGTTTTTTGAGTAACTCCCTGCTTTTCTGCCTTTTGTGATTGTGCAATAACAGTAAATTCTTCGGCATTTGCGGTGTGTTCATAGCCATGCATCTGCATAAGAAAAAGGCAAAATCCAGCTATAACCAATAAAGTATTTGAAGCTTTACTAAAACTTTTAAAGATGTGGCTTTTCCTGAATACGGCAATTAACAACAACATGACGGCTAAGGCACTGATTTGACCAATTTCTATGCCGACATTGAAAGAGATAATATTCATTAACAAACTATCTTCGCTCAATGGTAATTGTTGTAGTCGCGTCGATAAACCAAGGCCGTGTATTAAACCCAAACCAAATATCATCGCCATCATGTTAGGTGCTCTGACATTGAGCCATTTATTAAAACCTTCAAGATTATGAAAAGCGATATAACAAACACTTAAAGCAATAACGGCATCAACAAGGAAATAATTGATCTGTATAGCGTTAAAGGTTGCATATATAAGGGTGATACTGTGACCTATGGTGAATGCTGTGATGTATTTAACAATTTCTTTAAACTTAGTAAGGAAGAAGATAATGCCAAATACAAATGCTAAATGGTCGTAGCCAGACAACATATGGGTAGCACCAATCCATATGTAGCGTAGATTTCCACCTTCAAGGATGATTTGCTTTTCAGCTTCGGACATACCATGCCCAAAGACCTGACTCGCAAGCAGCGTGATTACGATAGCCAGTAGCCATCGTGATGGTTTAATAATAGATAACATAAATACCTCAATAAAACTTATTCAATTCAATGCAGATCACTCTAAAATAATTAGAGATTCCCTGAATCATTGAAAATTCAGACTTCAGAATTTAAAAACAAGTATTTAAGAGGTTTGTGGTGGTGCGCGGGGGCTGACCGTTGATCGATCAAGATAACTAGATTTATCGGCAGTGAATACGGGTAATTCAAAACTGACTAATTGAAAGAATAATGATTGCAGATAAACCGATGCAATCATTGCGATGACCGGCGTTATCTTTTTTTCTATTGGTAAATTACTTTTGTGATCCAGTTCTACAACGCTGAGATCATCAGTTGTCGCTTCTGTATCAATACTATCGGTTTGATGATCCGTTAGAAAATGTGCATGTGTCTCAAGAACATGCTGATGGTGACTATCATCATGAACGTGATGCCCCGCCAAATGAATATGCGTCGCTGACCATTGCACAGTAAGAAAGGCGGTGACCAGAAAAAGAAGCAACGTTTTGTTGAGGCGAAAATGCATTACCGAAGTATAACTAATTTTTATGCTATGCAATAGGTTGGTTTCTGATATTACAATGCTGAGTCCCAATGTCCGCTATGGCCAAAAGTGGGCTTTGTCTACAAGCATATTGGCGGGTCGGTGTGGGTCATATGCTGCCCCTTGCTAACAACAAATTCTTGCGCTGCGCCTCACTTGGAACCTGCCCCTCAATTGCAGCAGGTTAACACCTTAATTTATTTGGCAAAGGCAGAATCACTGCTCTTAAAGACAACAATCAACAGATGTTAATAGACTTTGAAGGGGAGGCATCAACAGCAGGAGCTGTTACGATACTTGGCGTAGTTTTTGTGAGCGGGAACTAAGATATGGCAGTTACTCGATACTCACCTTCCCGGAACAGCGCGGTGCCCCAGATTGAAGGTGTAACTACTCAATCAGCAGCAAGAAGTACGTTTGTATCACTTTAGCTTAAATTGTGCCTTCGTTCTGGAGACGCAACGATGAGGGCTGGATGTCTAAAGTTGAGTTTTATTAAATCACCCTTCTTTTTTACTTTTCTACTTCATAAATTTATCCATGGGTCAAAAATAACCCGGAAGTGGGTCAACCTCACCCATTCCTTTGTCACCAACGTTTCCAGCCAATTAACTGCCTGCAACAGTTATTTTGGTGGGTGCAAAATGACCCACCCCTCTCTTTTCTTTATTTAATATTAAACATATTAATCAATATGTTGATCATTATTATCGTGCATGGCACGATATGTGCTCAGTATTAACTGAGTAGGGCATTAAAGTGGATGGTGTCGTAATGGCGCAAATTTAATCAGAAATTACAAAGAAGATGCTATTACAAGCGTCGAAATTAAGGTTTTTACTAAAAGGAGTGTTAATCATGGATCAATATCTCGGATTTTAAATCAAGCCTGACCAAGTTTTATTTCAATTTATTTAATAACTTAACATTTAGGAGATTATCATGAATAAAAAAATTATCAGCCTGGCAATTTTATCCTCTCTGACATTAGGCGTTACATCGGCGTATGCGATAAAGGACCCCGCCGGGTGGCAAAGAGAAGGTCAAAAAATGGTGGAAATGGCGCATGACAAGAGCTATGACGATTTGTCAAACTCAGTTACCAACGAAGAGTACAAGTCTTATTTTGACAAAATGTTCAATCATTTAGAGAAAAAAGGCAGAGTCTCACATGAACAAGTGTTATTTGTCGATTTCACTTTAGCAGATCAAGATCATAATGGGGAGTTAACCCGAGATGAAGCGGACCACATTCCGCTGATAACAGAGCACTTCGATGCGATCGATACCAGCAAAAATGACTCTGTCTCTGGAGATGAACTATTAGAGTTTATGGCAACCTGGAGAAAAAATCATGAAGGCAAAATGTTGCATTAAGCCTATCCCAGGAATAAGTGGAGATAACTGAGTAGGGGGGAGAGCAGAACAAGCTCTCACCTGCCCTCCCTCAGGTCAGCAGGGTCGAGAACTGGCGCGCACGCATTAGGTTCCAGTGGTTCTTCCACCCACTTTCTCAGTGGGCCTCAGTCCGGCTACCATCGCCACGTTTCCAACGTCACGTCGAACGTAGCGGGCGGGTTTGCGATTTTTTGCTTGGCAAAAACCTTGCTAACCCCAATTCCCGCACTACTTCCCGCACTACGCTCTCCTGCATGTTTCTCGCTAAGGTTTATGAGACCTATCCTGCTGGCGTTGCTTTCAGCATCGCTCTCGACACTCGGTTCCTTTAAACAGCCCCAGACCGCTACACAATCTTATTACCAATAATCATAATTTCTCTACGTTTATTTTATTAAACCACCCTACTTTTTCTTTTGCACTTCATAAATTTAGGCTATGTCGTAGTTATCTGGTGATTATTTGTAATCAATTTAATTTTGAATTTTTTTCGTTTATAACAAAACCCTACAACCCTATTAATAATATTGATTTAATATATTTTCAAACCAAATTCAACAGCTAATTGCGACACGCCTAAATTTAACCATGGGTCAAAAACAACCCGGAAGTGGGTCAACTTCACCCATTCCTTTGTCACCAACGTTTTCCAGCCAATTAACTGTCTGAATATTTACTTTAGTGGGTGCAAAGTGACCCACTCTCCCTCTCTTCTTTAAATACAATTATACTTATTAATCAATATGTTGATTAATATTATCGTGCATGGCACGATATGTGCTTAGTATTAACTGAGTAGGGCATTAAAGTGGATGGTGTCGTAATGGCGCAAATTTAATCAGAAATTACAAAGAAGATGCTATTACAAGCGTCGAAATTAAGGTTTTTACTAAAAGGAGTGTTAATCATGGATCAATATCTCGGATTTTAAATCAAGCCTGACCAAGTTTTATTTCAATTTATTTAATAACTTAACATTTAGGAGATTATCATGAATAAAAAAATTATCAGCCTGGCAATTTTATCCTCTCTGACATTAGGCGTTACATCGGCGTATGCGATAAAGGACCCCGCCGGGTGGCAAAGAGAAGGTCAAAAAATGGTGGAAATGGCGCATGACAAGAGCTATGACGATTTGTCAAACTCAGTTACCAACGAAGAGTACAAGTCTTATTTTGACAAAATGTTCAATCATTTAGAGAAAAAAGGCAGAGTCTCACATGAACAAGTGTTATTTGTCGATTTCACTTTAGCAGATCAAGATCATAATGGGGAGTTAACCCGAGATGAAGCGGACCACATTCCGCTGATAACAGAGCACTTCGATGCGATCGATACCAGCAAAAATGACTCTGTCTCTGGAGATGAACTATTAGAGTTTATGGCAACCTGGAGAAAAAATCATGAAGGCAAAATGTTGCATTAAGCCTATCCCAGGAATAAGTGGAGATAACTGAGTAGGGGGGAGAGCAGAACAAGCTCTCACCTGCCCTCCCTCAGGTCAGCAGGGTCGAGAACTGGCGCGCACGCATTAGGTTCCAGTGGTTCTTCCACCCACTTTCTCAGTGGGCCTCAGTCCGGCTACCATCGCCACGTTTCCAACGTCACGTCGAACGTAGCGGGCGGGTTTGCGATTTTTTGCTTGGCAAAAACCTTGCTAACCCCAATTCCCGCACTACTTCCCGCACTACGCTCTCCTGCATGTTTCTCGCTAAGGTTTATGAGACCTATCCTGCTGGCGTTGCTTTCAGCATCGCTCTCGACACTCATTGCGACATAGCCTAAATTTAACCATGGGTCAAAAACAACCCGGAAGTGGGTCAACCTCACCCATTCCTTTGTCACCAACGTTTCCAACCAATTTACTGCTTGCAACATTTACTTTAGTGGGTGCGAAATGACCCACCCCCCTCTCTTCTTTAAATATAATTAAACATATTAATCAATATGTTAATTAATATTGTCTACCTAGCACGATATATGCTTAACATTAACTGAGTGCGGCACAATCGTACAGTCAGCTTTTCTGACTTTAGGAGGCTCGCTGGAAGGGATTGTGACTTGGTGGTTATCAAAGGCGTACAAAAAGTGATGCAGCAAAACTTGAATAAGTCCTCGAACAATTAATAGCTGAGAACCTGATTTAGAGAACAATCATTGGTGGGCGGGACAGCTGATGTAACGGGTGCTGGCATCGGGGAGAAAGCTGGAAGGCCGATCATTTAAGGTATTTGTAAAACATTACAACTGGGTGAAATGAAATGACAATATACAAAGGTTCCCTTAAGTATGCAATGTTAGGTGTCGCACTGACTTTGCCTCTGAGTGTATATGCTGCAAGTGATGAAGATTTGAGTGACATCCGCGGACAGATCAAAGAGCTGAAAGACAGTTATGAACAACGCATCACGCAATTAGAACAACGTTTGAAAGAAGCCGAGAGCCGCCAAGCCGAAACAGCGATTGTGCAAGCACAAGTCCCCGTACAACAGCCTGCCCGTTCTGCAACCTCTAGTGTGAGCGCGTACAATCCAGCCATCTCGCTGATTCTGTCCGGTACTTATCAAAATTTAGAGCAAGATCCCTCAGTACCTATCACTGGCTTTGCCATGACTCCCAACGACCACGGTTATACCCAAGGGTTCAGCCTGCAGGAAACAGAAGTAAGCATTATTGCCAACATCGACCCGCGGTTCCGTGGTGAAGCTAAACTTGCCTTATCGCCTGACGACGGTATAGGCGTAGAAAATGCCTTTGTACAGACCACCACGCTGGGCAATGGCCTCAATCTAATGTTTGGGCGATTTTTTTCCAGTCTGGGTTACTTGAACGAGGTACATGCCCATGCATGGGATTTCGTAGACCAGCCGCTAGTTTATCGCACATTCTGGAACAATCAGTTAGCTGAAGACGGCGTGCAGTTAAGGTGGCTGGCACCAACTGACACCTTCATTGAACTCGGTGCCGAAGTTGGTCGAGGACTCAGCTTCCCTGGTACTAGCCGGCAAAAAAATGGGGTGGGTTCAAGCGTGCTGTTCGCGCATGTCGGCTCGGATGTTGGTGTCAGCAACAGTTGGCTAGCGGGTATTTCCTTACATCAGACCAAGCAGGAGAACGCACAATTTGATGCTGTGCCCGATTTACTCGGTACAGAAGGTGGCGTAAGCAACCTGTTTAATGGAAACAGCAGGACTGCCGGAGTAGATTTTGTGTGGAAATACGCGCCGAACGGTAACATGCGGCTAACGAATTTTAAGTTACAAGGCGAATATTTTCGACGTCGTGATACCGGCACGCTCACTTATAACCTTACTGAACCAGATAGCTACTCAGTTACGCAATCTGGCTGGTATTTGCAAGGCATTCGTCAATTCAAGCCACGTTGGCGTGTAGGGCTGCGATATGACCAGCTTAATTCCGGCACCGCTCAGGTCGGTTTCATGAATGCTCCCAATATTATCAGCAACTACGGCTATACCCCCAAGCGCACTACTCTAATGCTGGACTACAGTCCAAGCGAATTTTCGCGCATGCGCATGCAGTTGGCTCAAGATAAATCACGGCAAGGCCTGGCCGATACGCAATTTTTTGTGCAATATATTATGAGCTTGGGTGCGCATGGCGTACATAAATTTTAAAAACCGTCAGCGGTGAAAATGGCTATACGGGCAATGGCAAACAAGATGCCATACTTGCTTCCCTGACAAAACCCTAAGGATAAATCATGAAAAAAATCTTCTGCACTTTAATGTACATACTACTGGTGGCGGTTACCGCGCCTGTGCATGCAGCACTGGAAGTCTTTGCCTGCGAACCAGAATGGGAAGCACTGACAAAGGAGCTGGCGGCAAACAAGGTTAAAATCTATACCGCTACCAACGCGTTACAAGACCCACACTACGTAGAAGCACGCCCCAGTCTGATCGCAAGGGCACGTCGTGCACAACTGGTGGTGTGCACCGGTGCGGAGTTGGAGCTGGGTTGGTTACCGACCATTTTGCGCGAATCTGGAAATCCCAACGTCACCCCCGGTAAGCCCGGTTACTTCGATGCCTCAACCTATGTAACCATGCGGGATATCCCCGTTAGCATAGATCGCTCCTTGGGCGACCTGCATGCATTAGGCAACCCGCACTACCATCTCGATGCACGCAACCTTCTTCTTATCGCACAGGCGCTATCGGCACGGCTAGTTGAGCTTGACCCCGCCAACACAGCGTTTTACGCTAGCCGATTGGAGGCCTTCAAGCAAGCTTGGCAAACCGCAATAACCCGCTGGGAAAAGCTAGCCGCACCACTCAGAGGGCAACCCTATGTCGCACAGCACCAAGCTTATACATATATGAATGCATGGTTGGGGCTGAAGCAAGTTGCAGTGCTGGAACCCAAGCCCGGCATGGAACCAAGCGTGTCGCACCTGGCGCAAGTACTAACGCAGTTAGAACAGACTCCGGCGAAGATGGTGGTTCGTTCGGCCTACCAAAATCCAAGGCCATCAGAATGGATTGCCGGGCGCGCAAAGATTTCTGAAGTGGTTTTGCCGTTCAGTGTAGGTGCCACAAAAGAATCTAATGACTTGTTCGGTCTGTTTGACGACACGATCGCGCGTTTGCTAGCGGGAATATAGTATATTTAATTTACACATACTTTCGTATCCTTCTTTCGTTCAATATGATGGCATGTCAAGAGGCAGATTTAAGGAGTACAAAAAATGAGTCTAATCGAACTTGAAATCCTGCTGCCCGCCTTCATTGCCGGGCTTTTGGTACTCGCTACTCATGTTCCACTCGGCATGAAGGTGTTGGAGCGCGGTATTATCTTCGCCGACATTACCGTGGCACAGATCGCGGGGCTTGGCGTGGTCGTCGCGGGATTGCTGAGACTGACCGAATATCCATTCGCAGTGCAAGCACTGGCAGCCACCAGTGCCCTGCTAGGCGCAGAGCTGCTAACCTTTATTGAACGCAGACTACCGGAAGTTCAGGAAGCCTGCATTGGCTTGCTATTCGTACTCGCCGCCAGCGCCAGCATCCTGCTGATGAGCCACGATACCAAAGCTGGCGAGCATATTAAAGACTTGCTGGTCGGGCAAATCCTGTGGGTGAGCGAAACCCAGCTCATAGCAACAGCGATTCTCACTGCCATATTACTAGCGCTGTGGAGCGTAGCTAATAAACGGTTTGGCAGCATGGGTTTCTTTACGATATTCGCGCTGGCTGTGACTGCCTCGGTGCAATTGGTTGGCGTATATCTGGTGTTCGCTAGCCTTATTGTCCCCGCACTCTGTACTCACAATATGAAACGGAAACGGCAACGCTTAATCGTTGCCTCCACGGTAGGTGCCTTAGGTTATGCTGGCGGGCTGCTGCTGTCGGTATGGTTTGATCTTCCCAGCGGGGCAGCCATCGTATGGGCGATGTCGCTGGTGGGGGCTGCGGTGCTTTTTACAAACCGCAAGAAACTTACCGATTAATAGAAAAGACTCGTGCCTGATGCAGCGCGCTCGTTACGAGAATGGTTTATTCTCGTAACGAGCGGACGGTGAAGTCGGTCGCGAAAGAATCTCACATTAATCAGGCGGAGGCGGCAGCGTTGCTGATCCTGCAAAAAAAGTTCCACGCGCTCTGGGAGGACGAGGTCAAATGAATTCTCTGCCAGAGAACGACGCCATAAGCAGTCTGGTCACCGAGGCCATCTTGGCGAGCGCACGTCAGGGTCGGGCCTGTGCAGCGATCAACCTCAACCCGCACACTTTGCAGCACTGGCAGGTTGACCCGTCGCGGGGGGATTAGCGTCACGAGCGTGAGCAGACACCCACCAATAAACTTACCTTACTGGAGCGCGAACACCTGCTAAACGTAGTCAATTTGGATGAATTTGGCAGCCTGTCGCCCAGTCAGATTGGGCCGATAAATTGGACAGGCACTTAGTTCTCTTTGCTCTGCATTGATAATTTCAGGTGTTGATAATTTTTATCGACAAGGCTTCCAGCTTGTCATCAGACGCTTCATCCTCAACCCATATCAGTTTTTCATCTTTTGCAACCATGCCGGTCGCAACGAGCCATCCGGCGGCTTTGCCAACAACGCCTCTTTTGGCATCATCGAGATCTACCGGATGAACCCCATAAGACAGGGATAGAAGGTTGTTCGTTTTTTCATCGCCGCCGTGCGACAGTATCCAGCACTCGGGTCTGAATCTGGAAATCAGACAGGGCGCGGCTCTGCTTTGCGAACGGGTCAGGATGTAACGCACATTCAAAGCATCGGCGGATTCAACCGCATTCAGTGTGACGATATCTTCCACGGTGGCGTTGCCGGAACTCGCAGCCGCGCGGAAGTAGGTAGGTAAATCAGCTAGCGCTCGGGCGGCTTTCTCTTCCCGCTCAGTGGATATGGCAATCTTGCCGATCATTTCAACCGTTTCGGCAGGGTAACGTCCAATAGCTGTCTCTTCGGATAGCATCACCGCGTCCGTGCCGTCCAGAATGGCGTTGGCCACGTCGGAAACTTCGGCACGGGTCGGGCGAATGTTCTCGGTCATGGACATCAGCATTTGGGTCGCCGTGATTACTGGCCGACCCAGGAGGTTCGCCTTGTGGATCAGCTTTTTCTGCACGGTCGGCACGTCCTGTAAAGGGATCTGTACCCCCAGGTCGCCGCGGGCAATCATGATCGCATCCGCCACAGAGAGAATATCATCGATATTTTCAACGGCCTCGGCGCGCTCGATCTTGGCAACCACATACGCGGAGTGCCCCTTTTTTTGCGCAAATTCCTTGAGCTTCAATATATCAGCGGCGCTCTGTACAAAGGAAACACCGAAAGCATCCACCCCCTCCTGCAGGGCAAAGTCGACGAACTCGAGGTCGGTTTGAGACACTACTTCAGTCTTAATTTTCACTCCGGGGATGCTCAGCCCTTTGTGAGAAAGGAGCGGACCGTCGATAACCGTCCGACAGAAGACATTCTCACCCGACACTTTCTCCACCCGGAGTTGTATGAAGCCGTCATTGAGAAAAATCAGGTCTCCCGCGGTCACGCTTTCCGGTAGTCGCTTGAAGGCGACCGGTATTTGGTTGGGCGCATCTGCAAGGTTTTTGGTCGTCAAAACGACCTCATCTCCCTTTTCCAACAAAAGCGGCTCTTCCAGAAGTTGACCGATGCGCATCTTAGGACCGGGAAGATCCACCATAATCAGGCAATGCTGCTGAAGCTTTGCTGCAACGGTTCGGATGCGCCGAATATCTTCCCGATGCCCCTGCTGGGTACCGTGAGCGAAATTGAGCCGCGCCACGTTCATGCCCAGCCGCATCAGCTGCTCCAGAACGGCCTCCGAACGAGAGGCCGGACCTATCGTACATACGATCTTGGTTTTGTGGGTCGGCAATCTCATGGTCGTTACTCCTCGCTGTTTATTGATATTGACATAGTGGGTCTAATCCAGCTACAAATATTTCCTACCAACCTTTTCATAACTAATTCAGTATTTCAGGAGATCAACTATGAGTCTTGAATCTAAAAATCCCGCTTCAAATGAGCTTATACAAACTTACACGGAAATGAGCAATCAGGAAGTAGACGAAATTATTAATTGCGTCGACGATGATTTTCACACTTGGCGCAAAACAAGCTTTTCGGATCGGGCAAAGCTCATGCGCTCGGCAGCCACCCTGCTGAAAATGAAAAAATCAGAATTGGGAAATCTGATGACTCAGGAAATGGGAAAGCCCATTGCTGGTGCGATTACCGAAGTGGAAAAATGTGCATTTGTTTGCGAGTACTATGCTGACAACGCCGAAAAATTCCTGGCCCCGGAAATAATAGAAACTGATGCCAGTATCAGTAAAGTGTTGTATCAGCCTTTAGGTATTGTGCTGGCAGTAATGCCTTGGAACTTTCCGTTATGGCAAGTGTTTCGATTTGCCGCTCCCGCATTGATGGCAGGGAATGCGGCATTGTTAAAGCACGCCAGCAACGTCTGCGGTAGCGCATTGGCTATAGAAAACGTATTTCGGGAAGCTGGTTTTCCAGCAGATATATTTCGTACCTTGCTCATCGGCAGTAAGAAAGTAGCACGGGTGATAGAGAATCCAATGGTAAAAGCGGTGACGCTTACTGGTAGTACACCAGCCGGAAGGGCTGTTGCTGCAAAAGCAGGAGAGATGCTCAAAAAATCCGTGCTGGAACTTGGTGGTAGCGATCCATATATTGTGCTTGCCGATGCCGATATTGAACAAGCCGTGCAAATTTGCGTTACTAGCCGCTTAATAAACAGTGGGCAAAGTTGTATCGCGGCGAAACGTTTTATCGTTGAGAAATCTGTGAGCGAGTCATTCACCGAGAAATTTGTGGCAAACATGAAATCAAAACGTTGTGGCGATCCTTCGGATGAAACTACAGAGATAGGGCCGCTGGCAAGGAAAGACCTGCGCGACGATCTGCACAAACAGGTGCAGGGCAGTTTGGATAAGGGTGCTCGCCTTTTATTAGGTGGTAAAGTACCAGAGGGTCCAGGTGCGTATTATCCAGCGACAGTATTGGCGGATGTCGCTCCCGGAATGCCAGCCTACGATGAGGAGCTTTTTGGTCCTGTGGCTGCGATTATTACTGCTGAAGACGAGGACGAGGCAATTCGTATAGCCAATGATACAGTTTTTGGGCTAGGTGCTGCTGTCTTCACCTCTAACCACAAACATGGTGAGAAAATTGCTTCAGAGCAACTGAATGCTGGTGCGTGTTTCGTGAATAGCCTGGTTAAGTCTGACCCGCGACTCCCATTTGGGGGAATTGGGGATTCCGGTTACGGAAGAGAGTTGAGCCATCATGGAATCAAGGAATTTGTGAACATTAAAACGGTATACGTTGCTTAGATTATTTCCTTTATACACAACTTCTTGATTCATTTTATTAAGGATACTGCAGGGCAATTAAGGACTTCGTTCGATTCTCTAGCAGCCTGTTGGACTTTCTCCTGACTCTCTTGATTTTCAATCATACAGCGTAAAGACTTTGTTCTTCTGAATTTGCGTGAGCGGCAACATCCTCTTGAAGTTGCTCACATAATGTCCGTCACTTCTTAACTCAGAATACTTAAAGGGCTTTGACCCGAATACCACTAAGTTAAGCCCTTCTAGCAAGGTTAAACTATTGTAAAACCCGCGCAAATACTGGCTTAAGCTGTTGTTTTAGATATGCTGAATAGCCTTAACTTAGTGGCATTCAGAACTGCCCCCTTTTTCTCGGTTATTCGATTCACCCAGTCATGACTTGACTGCGACTTACGTGAACGGAGTTAGCGGCTGAATTCAAAATAATACAGGCTCTATGTGATTCGTGATGAGTAATTATTTGATAAGTATCAACTTTCGTCATCTTGTCATTCCGACAGAGTATTGCTGTGTTTTTTTCAGCAATACGACGAGGAATCTGGATGATTGCAGCATAACTGAGCACGCAAAGATCTCTCCCTATGGTCGAGATGACACGGTAGTAGATGAGTACTATGGTAGATGACAGGTACCCTTTTCGGAAGGATGTTAAAAATAATTACCCACCCTGTTTCACATAGAACCCCAATAATAAATATATTGTCTAGCCGGATACCACTTTTGGCGAGCGACCAATCGGTGGAGCTTGCGTGGTCGCGGGCAGTCGAAATAGTGAGATTAAATTGAGTTTAAAGAGCTTTGACCCCTTTAATGCAAAATAATACAGGCTCTATGTGATTCGTGATGAGTAATGATTTGATAAATATCAACTTTCGTCATCTTGTCATTCCGACAGAGTATTGCTGTGTTTTTACAGCAATACGACGAGGAATCTGGATGATCGCAGCATAACTGAGCACGCTAAGATCTCTCCCTATGGTCGAGATGACACGGTAGTAGATGAGTACTATGGTAGATGACAGGTACCCTTTTCGGAAGGATGTTAAAAATAATTACCCACCCTGTTTCACATAGAACCCCAATAATAAATATATTGTCTAGCCTGATACCACTTTT